>JAEEGL017338184.1_pt1 | contig 40074 bp, 12 predicted proteins | sample 9134231 | NCBI WGS metagenome assembly JAEEGL01 (sample SAMN16246548, study PRJNA631951) | gut metagenome | biome: gut microbiome; feature: rumen; material: fiber-attached | host: Bos | place: Iran: Karaj | collected 2018-10
CTGTCCGGCATGGAGTTGCCGGAGGGCATGATGGTCTCGTCCACGATGGGGAAGGCGTGGGGCTTTTTCCCGGCGTTTTTGGCTTCCTCCTCGGTGATGTCGGGATACTGCCCGTGGACCCGGTAGATCCCCCGAGCGCCCTTTTTGGGCTCCTCGCCCTCCTTGACGGCCTGGGGGAAGACCTCCGCGCTCGTCTTGCCGCCGTAATCCGTGAACCTGCTGAAGGTGGCCAGCTGACCGGCCATTTCGCCCTTGGCGGAGAAGATGCGCCAGTCCAGGGCGTCCTTTTCGTCAAAGCCCAGGCGCGCGCCCACTTCCTCCATGCGGAACAGGTCGATCACCGCCAGAACAAAGGTGCCGGAGAACTCCGCCTCGGTCCTGGTGAAGATAAACTGTTCGTCGCTGATTTTGATATAGTCCGAAGGGAAAGCGACGGTGACGCCGCCGTCCGGGGCGTTGAGCTGCACCATGGTGGAATAATAGCAGGAATTGGAGACGATCAGCAGCTTTTCCCCGCGGTCGTCCGTCCAGACGATGCCCTTGTTCTCAAAGCGGTTGGTAAAGCCGTGCCGCGCCGCGGGCGCTTCGCCCTTTCCGGCCGCATAGCCGAAGTAGACCTCCCGCCGGGATTCCCTGGCTTCCGGGCAGGCCGGGTCGCAGAACCACACCTCAAACACCGTCGCCAGAGACGTCTTCCGGTCCAAAACCAGGTGGTAGGAGGTCCCCGTACCGGGCAGGAGACAGCTCACCAGAAGCAGGTCCCTCAGTTCCGCGGCTCCGTACGCGGTCTCCACAGGCGCGCCTCCGTCGACGGAGAGCTGCAGCTTGCCCTTCCTGAAACGATAATCCAGCCTGGGACCCTTGTCCGTGACGATGGAGAAGGACGTCCCGGCCAGTCGGGGTCCGGTCCCCGCCTGCAGCGGCGCCGGCGCGTTCGCCAGCTTCTTCTGAATGAAGTCGCTCTTCAGTTTCGTGTACGTTGTTCTGAACATGATGAATCTCCTTTCTTGCTCGCAGTATTTTCTGTTTTGATTGTAGCATATACAGGGCGGTTCTGCAATCAAAAGCGGGAAGAAGGAATCGGCGGGACCGCCGGAAGCCCGGCACAGACTCCGCCTTCCTCCGCCGGACTCATCAAGCAGGTCATCCGGAAACAGGAAAAAACAGGAGGCAGCATCTACAAAAAACTGTTTTATTTTGGTAAAATGTACGTTGCCACATATTAAGGCCGCGCACGGGCGCCTGAAGGCATTGCCTGCCGGTGAAAAACACTCTGCGGGGAAGGCAGATAAACAGTAGCTGAAATCCATTTGCTTCAAGCCGCCGGAGTTCGGCGAGGATAAGAAGCGCAGGCGCGGAAGGGAAATCTTATGCATATTATCTATGCAGGGGAGAGATATATATGAGCGACACGTCGTCCACCACCAATCAGGCATCGGAACTTCAGCCTTATCTTTCGCCGCTGGCGGTCTGGGCTCTGTCCGTGGGCTCAGCCATAGGCTGGGGTTCTCTTGTTGTCACCAGCAGCTCCTATCTGTCGCAGGCAGGACCTCTGGGCTCCATCATCGGTCTGCTGATTGGATTTGCCATTATGCTGATGGTGGCAAGCCACTATCATTTCCTGGCGAATCGCTATCCCGGAACAGGCGGTCTGTATCACTATGTGAAAAGCATCTTCGGATATGACCGTGCCTTTCTGATTGCATGGTTCATGTTCCTCATTTATATCTCCATCTTCTGGGCCAATGCCACAAGCATTCCTCTCTTTGCGCGGTACTTCCTTCGCGGGGTTTTCAAAATCGGATATCTCTATACGATTTTCGGTTACGAGGTCTATCTCGGAGAAGCGCTGGTGACGCTGGCAGTGGTCTTCCTTGTCGGTCTGCTGTGCATAAAGAGCAAAAAGGCAACTGCGCATGCGATGGAAGTGCTGGCGCTGCTGTTCACCATCGGCATCACGGTTTGCTTTACTGTTGCAATGATAGGGCACAAAAACTCCGGGATGTCCATGGGACCGGCCTTTGTTCCGGATACAAGCTCCCTCAGGCAGGTTGTCCGCATCGCATTCATCTCTCCCTGGGCGTTTATCGGCTTCGAAAGCGTTTCGCATTCCGCAGCAGAGTATCGTTTCAAACACAGCAGCATATTCCGCGTCCTGGTGATTTCCGTTGCTGTCACGACAGCCTTGTACATTTTTATCATCCTGCTGAGCGTTTCCGCATACCCGGAGGGCTGCACCGGCTGGCTCGACTACATCAGCAGGCTGAACGAATTTGAAGGGATTGAAGGGCTTCCTGCTTTCTATGCCGCGTTCCACTACCTCGGGAATACCGGCGTTTATATTCTGATGGCAGCCCTGTTGTCGCTGGTGCTGACAAGCCTGATCGGTATGCTGCGCACCGTCAGCCGCCTGTGCTATGCCGCTGCCCAAGACGGTATTCTGCCGGAGCGTTTTTCCGCGCTCAATGACAAACAGATTCCCTCGGAAGCGATACTTCTGGTGCTTCTTGTCTCCCTGCCCATTCCTTTTCTGGGCCGAACGGCGATTGGCTGGATTGTAGACACTACGACCATCGGCGCAACCATCATTTACGGTTTTGCATCCATAGCGGTCTTCAAGGCTTCCGGGCAGGAAGGCGCAAAAAAGAACCGCCTTATCAGCGGTATCTGTCTGGTCATTCTGGTCGTTTTTCTGGTCTTTCTGCTGTTCCCCAGCGCCTTTTCTGACTACACCATTGAGACCGAAACCTATGTGCTCATGGCAGCATGGTCGTTTTTCGGCCTCATCTATTTCAACTTTGTCATCCGGAAGGACCATGCCAGAAAATTCGGCAAGGCAATCATCGTCTGGATTGCCCTGCTTGTCTTCATTGTTTTGAACGCTATGACCTGGTCCGAAAGGCTGAATGAAGCCAGGGAAAACAGAATCATGGCAGAGATCGCCGACTACATGGACGGCACAGCTGACAGTAAAACCCTTGCCATGAACAAAGATGAATTCCTCGACGTCGAGCTCGACCGGCTCCATAACGCGGACAACTTCAGCGTCCTTGTCATCACCGGTCTGTTTGGTCTGTCCCTCATCGTGATGCTCATCAATTATTCCACCATGAACAAGTGGGAAAAGAAGGTTGCCAAAGAGCGCGATCAGGCCCGCACCGTTGCGCTTACGGACCCCTTGACCGGGGTCAAGAGCAAGCATGCCTTCCTTGTGAATCAGAAGCAGATGGATACTTCGATTGAAGAGAACACGGCAGAGCAATTTGCCATCGTCGTCTGCGACGTCAACGGTCTGAAGGTAATCAATGATACCCTCGGTCATAAGGCGGGCGACGAGTATATTCTCAATGCCAGCAGGATGATCTGCGACATTTTCCAGCACAGTCCGGTTTACCGGACCGGCGGCGATGAATTCGTCGTGGTCCTGACCGGGCGCGACTATCTTATCAGGAAGGAGCTGCTCCTGGCTCTGCATGATCGCTCCGTGGAACATATCAGCACAAAGGACGTCGTCATCTCGGGCGGACTCTCTGATTTCAACCCCGGAGCGGACACCAGCTTTCACGATGTATTTGAACGCGCCGACGCGCTGATGTATGAAGAAAAGAAGCTGCTGAAGGGCATGGGCGCCATTTCGCGCGAGGATGCTGAGACGGAAGGCAAGCCGATGTTCCCAATGGACGAGGATGCGGAAATCCTGCACCTCAAGCGCCACGTCCTTATCGTTGAGGATGAGCAAATCAACCAGATGATTCTGGGCAACATGCTCAGTGACGGCTACGAAATTCTGTACGCCTCTGACGGAATCGAAGCACTGGAGCAGGTCAAAGCCCATAAAGACGACATTGCCATCGTGATGCTGGATCTTCAGATGCCTCAGATGAGCGGCATGGAAGTGCTGAAGGTGATGAAAGAAGAGGAGGAACTCAGGAGTATACCGGTCATCGTGATGACGGCGGACCAGACTGCCGAGGTCGACTGTCTCAAGATCGGAGCCATCGATTTTATTCCCAAGCCCTACCCCTCTCCCGAGATCATCCAGGTCCGCGTCACCCGGTGCATTGAGCTTACCGAGAAACGCAGCATCATCCAATCCACGGAACGCGACAGCCTGACGAACCTCCTCAACCTCGATTACTTCCTGCGCTACGTCCGGATGTATGACCAGCACTATCATGAGGCGCCGATGGATGCCATCGTTCTTGACGTCAATCATTTTCATATGCTCAATGAGCGCTACGGAAAGCAGTACGGCGACAGTGTGCTGGCCCGCATCGGCAGGCAGGTCCGGCAGATTTCCCGGGAAGTCGGCGGCGTGGCCTGCCGCCGCGGAGCGGACATCTTCTTTATCTACTGCCCGCACAGAGATAGTTATGAGAACATACTGGACAAGGCTTCCGAGGGACTGGTGGATGAGGATGTGTCCGCAAACCGGGTGCGGCTGCGCATGGGCGTATACTCCCAGGTGGACAAGTCTCTCCAGATTGAGCGCCGGTTTGACTATGCGAAGATTGCCGCAAATACGGTCAGAAGCGGCTACCGAAAGGCCATCGGCATTTACGACACCAAAATGCACGAGGCAGAGCTTTACAGGGAACGTCTGCTGGAGGACTTCAAACCCTCCCTGGAAAGCAGCCGTTTTGTGGTATACTTCCAGCCCAAGTTCGACATCCGTTCCGACAAGCCCATACTGGCCAGTGCGGAAGCTCTCGTGCGGTGGGATCACCCTGAGCTGGGAATCATCAGTCCGGGGATTTTCATTCCGCTTCTGGAGGATAACGGCCTGATTCTGGACCTCGACCAGTTTGTGTGGCGCGAGACGGCGGCAAGGATACGGGATTGGAAGGACCGCTTCGGCTATTCCGTTCCGGTGTCGGTGAACGTATCCCGCATCGATATGCTGACGCCTGATTTGAAGGGTATCTTCAGGGAGATTCTGGAGGAATACAGACTCGACCCGGATGATTTGATGCTGGAAATCACGGAGTCGGCTTATACCGGCGATTCCGACCAGGTCATTTCCACGGCCAAGGAGCTGCGCGGTATGGGGATGGGCTTCCGCATCGAAATGGACGACTTCGGCACCGGTTATTCGTCTCTTGGGATGCTGTCGCACCTTCCCATTGATGCGCTGAAGCTGGACATGAGCTTCATCCGCAGCGCCTTCGGAGAAAACCGGGACGTGCGCATGATTGAGCTGATCATAGATATTGCAGACTATCTGCATGTCCCTGTTGTCGCTGAAGGCGTCGAGACCGAAGAGCAGTATCTCGTCCTGAAGGCTATGGGCTGCGACCTGGTGCAGGGTTACTATTTCTCAAAGCCCGTGCCCCCCGAAGCCTTCGACCGCTTCCTTATTGAGAGAGCAGAAGCTAAAGAGAAGGTGATGCCGGCGGTCAGGAAGACATATATGAGCATCTCCAAGGCGCTGACCAGCAATTTTGAGAGCATCTTCTATGTGGACGTCGTCACGAACTTCTATCTTGAATTCTATACGGGCAAGACCGGTGATCTCGAAATCCGCCCTGGCGGCGTTGATTTCTTCAATGATGCCCGGGAAGCAATCCTTGAAGGCGTGAGCGAGGAAGACGCACAGCGGGTCAAAGAGGTGACCGGCAAGGCAAGCCTCATCAACCTGGCCGAACAGGAAGAAGCTGTTGCCCTGGCGTTCCATAAGCTGAAGGACGGAGTGCCGACGCTCTACTCGCTGCAAACCATAAGGACGCGGGAGAGCGATCATCACCACATTGTCATCGGGGTGAGACAGGAATAAGCCGGTCAGTATATCCGAAATCCTTCACCGGTTATCACTGCCCGGCATCCCGTTATACTGCAGGCACATCATGGTCAGGTCGTCGAACTGAGGAGCGCCTGCGACAAATCGGTCCACGGCGCCATGCACAGTTTCCAGGATTCTTTGAGGCGTTTCGTCCGCCTCCCGATTCAGCGCCGAGACGGTCCGCTCCAGGCCGAAGAATTCCTGTTTCTCATTACAGGCCTCCGGCACCCCGTCCGTGTAGACGAACAGCTTTGCTCCCGGCTTGAGCTGAAGACTATACTCTTTATACCTGATTCCCTGCATACCGCCCAGCACGAGGCCATGGCGGTCCTTGATGACCTCGAACTCTCCATCCGGCTGCCTGAGAACCGGGAATTCGTGTCCGGCGTTGGCTGCGGTCAGCAGCCCGCTTCGCAGGTCCAGGATGCCCAGCCACACGGTGACGAACATCCCTTCATTGTTGCCGGAAATCAGCGCCGCGTTTGCTGCTTCCAGCACATCTTTGGGTGATTTTCCCATTTTTGCGTGGCTGCTGATTGTCATCTTGGCGGACATCATATACAGCGCGGCAGGCACACCCTTATCCGATACGTCCGCAATCACCATACCGAGATGGTTGTCATCCACCATGAAGAAATCGTAAAAATCACCGCCGACCTCCTTCGCAGGGGTCATGGACGCATAAATGTCAAATTCCTTTCGCTCCGGAAAAGCCGGGAATATGCTGGGCAGCGCGCCGGTCTGAATGCTGGCTGCCATATTCAGTTCGCGGGTGATTCGCTCCTCTTCTTTCCTGTGTTCCTCTTCCCTGGCCTTTTTCTCCAGGGCCCGGGCCTGCTGCCGGAGCATCTGCCGCACGACCCATGCAATCAGCAGGAGCACTGCCAGAGCTGCCGCAATCCAGAATACCGGCTGTTCATAGAAGGCCCTCAGCTTCACGATGGTGACAGAAGCGCTGCGGGCCTCCTCCGATTCTCCCTCCAGTTTCAGCCGGAAGGTGTAGGTACCGCCCCGGAGGTTGGTGTAACTGACCTGACCCAAATCCTCTTTGGAGCTTATAATGGGCTCGCGGTCAAAGCCCTCCAGACAATAGGAGACCTTCGGGTCGTTCAGCCCATAGGACAGCACATAGGGATAAATGCTCAAACGGCGGGTATTTGCCGGCACGGTTATCGTTTCTCCGTCGGTCAAGCGCTGCGGCTTCTCATCCGTGTCCGTTTCCACAAAAGGAATCGCGAGTATGGGCGTCACGCCCGTCGACTGAATGCTGCTGAGATTCAGCCGAATCAAGCCGTCGCTGCAAGCCACATAGGCGTCGCCGTTTTCCAGGACGCAGCTTCTGGAATTCGGCGTAACCATGTGCGGCAGGCCCTTTTTCGAATTATAGTGTTCGTATTCCTCAACCGTCCCGGAAATCAGGTCGTCGCCGTCCATCACAAGGATGCCTGTGTTGCACATGAGGAAAACCTTGCCGGTATCGGCGCAAAGCACATCGTAGCAGCCGTTGGAATTCAGCTCCGGGGGGTAATAGGCAAGCAGCTGCGCGACGCCATCCTTCATTATGCTCAGGGAACCGCCCGTAATCAGCCAGAAGCAACGCCGGTCGTCGTCCCGCTTGATGCCCATAATCACGCCATTGTCCAGCTCGTCCTGAATCGGATAGGGAACGGCTCGCTCCCCTTCGAGCATGTAGATGCCTCTCCCGTTGGTGCCCAGAAGCAGCCGGCCGTCGAAATCCTCGCACAGAGACAGAATAGAGTTGGTCGGTATGCCGTCGGATTCCGCAAAGCTTTGTACGATTTCTCCGTCCCGCATCAACTGTACGCCCCCGGTCACGGAGACCGCGATGGTGCCGTCCTTCATTTCGTACAGCGTTCGGATGTTGTTGGAGAGCATGCCGTCGCTCTGGGTGTAATTCACGATTTCCCCGTCTGCCCTGCGGCACATGAGGCCGTAATCGCTGAAGGTACAGAACCACAGGTTTCCCCGGCTGTCTCCCTTAATGACGCGTATGCGGGCGTTTTTCAGATAGGAGTATATGGGCTTCTCGACCGTCTGCCCTTTACTGTTCAGAATCAGAAGGCCCGTATCGGTGCCCACATAGAGGAGGTCGTCCTCCATCCAGGTGGTGTTGACGACGCGGTCATTCAGCTCCGCGGTCATCTGATTGATGTCGGCAAAGCTGCTCATGCTGATTCGAATCAATCCGTTCCGGGAGGAAGCGAACCAAAGGTTGCCTTCATAGTCGGCACACATGGCGCCCCCGGAATTGAATGCCGTGTCAGACAGCTTTGTGAATTTCCGGTTTTTGTCGATGAAGCCGACGCCGCCGTCGGAGCAGAGCCACAGCCGGTCGTCCTTATAGATAATTGCATTGATATTCAGAAGTCCGGGAGTCGGGATTTCTTCAAAAGCATCGATGGGCTGAGAAAGGCTTCCGTGCAGAATCTCCGAGCCTGTCGTGCCGATATAGATGTAACCCTTCCGCAAGGGATCTCCGCTGACCGTCTGAACCGATTTGCCGATTGCTGCGCCGTCAATATAGTGTTCGACCTTAAGGTCTCGAATCTCGAATACATTTCCATTGTAGTCCGAGCCGTAAATCACGCCGTCCTCATCACTGCTCATCTGATTGACATAGCATTGCTTCAGGCGTTCGTCGTCCATGAGGCGTATCGTACCGGCGGTATCCAGCACATAAACGCCCTGATCCGTCCCGAAGACCACATTTCCCGCCGCATCAGCGCATATGGCGCGGATGGACACGACGTCCAGCCCTTCTCCTTTTCCATAATATGTAATTTCATCATTCGGGGACATACGGGCAAGGACGCCGACATTCGTACCGATCCACAGGCCGCCGTCCGGCGTGACGCAGAGGCTTATCACACTGTCGACGCCGGAGAGACGCTCGAATTTCCTGCCGTCATAACGCACCAGCCCGCCGTAACCGCCCGTATAGATAAAGCCGTCCGGCGTCTGTGCGACCGCCATATACCCCAGAAACGGCAGACCTGAGTCGATATCGAATACCTTGTAATTGTTCTGGGCTTCAAAGCTTATCTCATCCCAGCCCGGAGTACTGTCCGCGGATGCGTGTTCTCCGACCCCCGCAAGGGTCAGCACAAGGCACATAATCACAGCCAAAGCTCTGATTCGTTTTGTCCCGATACGTTTCACTGGTCGAAGCTCCTTACTGTCATTTAACGTTTCCCGACTGGTCTGATGCTGATTCTTCATGTGTCTCCGGCCTTCGTATCGGCCGCGCTCCCCTGCGGTGCCTCCGCCAGGCGCCGGAAGCCCAGGCAGGCGACGATGACGCCCAGGACGAACAGCGCGGCGGCAAAGGCGAGCTGCAGAAGATTGCCCGCCGTCGGTTTGCCGGTCAGCGAGAGTATCTTCTGTATCAGCGCGGTCAGCGTGACGCACATCATGACGATCATTGGAACCCACAGCATCCAGCCCTTGCGGCTGGTTTTTTTCATATACACGGCGCAGGCGATGAGGGCGAGGACGCTGAGGAGCTGGTTGGCGCTGCCGAAAAGCGGCCAGATATTTCTGTATCCTATTTTGGTCAGGAGAAAGGCCAGAATCAGGGTGACGACCGTCGCAGAATACTTGTTGGTCACGACCCTTCGCCACGGCTCCATTCGCCCGTCCTCGACGGAAGCATCCAGAAACAGCTCCTGGAAGGACAGACGCCCGACCCGGGCGACCGAATCAAGTGAAGTCAGCGCAAAAGCGGAAACCGCCAGATTGACCAGAGTGAAAACCACGCTGTGAGGCAGTCCGAGCCTGGTCAGGAAGTTGGCTACGCCCCCGGCAAACATCTGCGCAGGCGTGGTATAACCGGCTGCCGCGGCTTCTCCCGATGCAAAGCTCGCTGCCGAAATCAGCGCAATCACAGCGAGCAGGGACTCCATCAGCATAGCGCCGAACGATACCGGCAGCATGTGCTTCTCATTCTTGATTTGTTTGGACGCCGTACCGGAGGATACCAGCGCATGGAAGCCGGAAACTGCCCCGCAGGCTATCGTGACGAACAAAATTGGGAACATGCTTCCGGTCCCATCGACGGTGAAAGCGGTAAAGGCGGGCAGATGGATGCCGGGATTCGTCACCAGAATCCCGACCATCGCGCCCAGGATCATGAAAACGAGAAGATAGCTGTTCAGATAATCCCGGGGCTGCAGAAGAGCCCATACGGGGACGACCGAGGCGATCAGGATGTAGGCAAAAACGATGACGTGCCATGTGTTCGCCGGGATGAAGATCGGCAGGGCCAGGCCCGCCGCCACGCCGGCAACCAGGAGGACGACAGCGAGCAGCGTGTTGAGCCATTTGTTCAGCTTGGAAAACCGGAGCAAGAGTCCCAGTGCGACAGCTTCCAGTATAAAGAGCATGCTTGTCGCCGCGACGCTGCCGTTGGCGGCGATATGACTGCCGTCGGAGGAGAAGCCGTTGAAGGTTTCGGCGACAATATCGGAGAACGCGGCGACGACCAGGATGCAGAACAGCCAGCAGAACAGAAGAAACAGCTTCTTTCCGAGCTTTCCGATGTATTCCTCGATGATATAGCCGATCGTGCGGCCTTTGTTCTTCACGGAGGCATACATTGCGGAAAAATCCTGAACTGCGCCGAAGAATACGCCGCCGACCAGGATCCACAGGAATACGGGGACCCAGCCGAATACAGCCGCCTGAATGGGACCGTTGATTGGCCCTGCGCCGGCGATGGAAGCAAATTGGTGCCCGAATACGACCGCCGTATCGGCCGGCTCGTAGTCGACCCCGTCCCGCAGCTCATAAGCCGGTGTCCTGGCCTTGGGGTCGACGCCCCAGGTTTTTGCCAGCCAGCGGCCGTAAAAAAGATAGCCGGCCCCCAAAACGACAACGGCAATCAGCATCAAAATAAGTCCATTCATACTCTTTACTTCCTGAGCCCAGCTCAGCTCCCCGCAGGTCCGTTATACCGGAGCAGAAGCATGGTGATATCGTCGGTTCGGGGAGCCCCCTGCGTAAAGCCGTCGATCTCCTGCCTGAGCTGTTCCTTGGTCTCCTTCAGCTCCGCAGTGGAAACACGTCCCATGGCCGCAAGCAATCCCTCCTCGCCGAAAGCCGTCTTCTGCCGGTCCGCCGCTTTTGTGATGCCGTCGGAATACTGGAACAGCAGGTCGCCGGGATGCAGCTGCAAACGGCGGTCGGCAAAGGGAGATATCCCCTGCGTGTCCGCGGTTTCCGGCTCCCTGATTCCAAGGGCGGCACCATTTTCCTTCTCCAAAAACGACCAGCTGCCGTTCTGACAGACGAGCGGCCGGACATGGCCGGCGTCTGCCCAGAGAAGCAGCCCCGTGGACAGCTCCAGGAAGCCCAGCCAAACCGTGACGAACATATTCGCCCCGCTGTTTTCCCTGAGTCTCAAATCGACTTCCTGCAGCACCCGGGCCGGGCTTTTTTCACGGAGGGCGGTGCTCTTGAGCAGCGTCTTCGACAAAGTCATGTAAAGGGCGGCGGGCACCCCCTTGCCGCTGACGTCCGCCACCGCCAGCGCAAGGTGGTCGTCGTCAATCAGGAAAAAGTCGTAAAAATCCCCGCCGATTTCCCTCGCGGGAAGCATGGAGGCGCATATCTCAAACTCATTTCGTCCCGGGAAAGCCGGATCGCCCTTCGGGAGTAAATCCGCCTGGATATTTGCCGCCATGCGCAGCTCGGAGCCGATTCGCTCCTCCTCACCCTTCGCCTCCAGGCGGAGCTTCTGCCGCTTCAGCAGCCGCCAGGCGAACCAGGCCGGAATCAGCAGGAGGACCGCAGCGGCGGCTGCCGATGCGGCGGGATACTCATGCAGGCGCTTTTCCTTCATGAGCTCCAGGCGCAGCTCTTCTCCGCCCTCCTCCGCCAGGGAAAAGCGGAAGGTATAGCTGCCGCCGGGGAGATTGGTATAGCTGACGACGGGGAGCTGGGAAGCAGGAGCATAGCTGTCCTCCGCATCAAACCCATCCAGCCGATAGCGAAGCTCCGGGTCGTCCAGGGAATAGGTCAGGGCATAGGCGTATATCCTTATCCTCCGCGCGTCTTTGGGTATGACAACCCTCTCCCCTTCCCGGAGCCACAGCCGCTCCCCATCGATCTCCACACAGGGGATGCAGAGCTGAGGCGAGGAAACGGAGCGCAGCGAACGCTGCAGCTCCACAGCGGTCACGCCGTCCGCTCCCGCCAGGAAGGCGACGCCGTCCTCCGTCACATCGCTGCGGGAGTTGGCTGCGGACATGTGGGGAAGGCCGCTGCGGACACCGTAGTACAGGGCGTCGGATACGTCGCCGGCCAGCAGCGAATCTCCGCCGACGACGCAGATGCCGCTGCCGCCCAGCAGCCAGAGTCTGCCGTCGCCGGCCGGGATGAGGTCATAATAGGGACTCGCGTTCTTCTCCCCTCTGGGGAGCCGATCGATGTTCCGCAGTTCTCCGTCCCCGATGCAGGCCAGGGTATAAGCGCCGGTCACCACCCACACCCGGTCCCTCTGCGCATCGTATTTCAGGCTCAGAATAACCCCCCCCGGCAGGGCGTCGCCGCCCGCAAAGAGGCGCAGAGCATCCCCCGCAAGGGTGAAGACGCCCTCTCCGTCGCTGCCGAGATAGACCGTGCCGTCGGAGGTTTGACACATGCAGAGAACGGCGGTATGCAGCCCGTCGGAGGGACCGTAGGTCCGAACGACGGTCCCCTCCCGCAGGCGGCAGAAGCTCTCTGCGGTGGAGACGAGCATATCCCCGTCGGAAAGCTGCAGGGCATCCCGCACATAGTCGGAGGCAAGCCCGTCCGCCTGGGTATAGCAGCGGTACTCCCCGGTTTCCGGCTCCATGCATACCAGGCCGAAGCTGCTGTAGGTGCTGAACCAGAGCTTTCCCTCCCTGTCCTCCGTGATGCTGCGCACACGAACCTGCCCCAGCAGTGCAGAAGCAGGGTCCTCCACCGGCGTGAAGCTCTCATCCGTCACGACGAGACCCGTATCCGTGCCGATATAAAGTCTCCCCCCTGCCGACTTTACTGCGTTAACCACCCGGTTCCCCACGCCCGCGATTTCCGTCACATCCAGGAAGATGCCGGGGGAGAGCTTCATCACGCCCCGGCGGGATGAGGAAATCCACAGATTCCCCTCCCGGTCCTTCATGATGTGCTCAAATGCGTTTTTCACCGGCAAATGCTCCAGACGGGCAAAGGCTCCGCCGTTTTCCAGATACCCCATTCCGTCCCCTGCGCAGACCCACAGTCGGTCTCCGTCCTTCAGCAGGCAGTTGACGCCTGTCACACCGCCCAGTTCGATGCGCTCCAGCGCGGAGATGGGCGCATCCATGCTGCCGTAATACAGCTCTGAGCCCTCGGTCCCGAAATAGACATATCCGCTGCGCTCCGGGTCCGGATAGACGACCTCGGTGTCGAAGCCGGCATCCTCCAGCGTCCACCACTGCATGATATCCCTGCCGCGGAGCAGGAAGTAACCCTCGTCCCGGACGATGCCATAGACATTGCCCGTCCCGTCGCCCGCGATGGAGAGGATATACTTGCCCCGAAAGCGTTCATCCAGCATCTCGCTGATCTGCCCTGCTCCGTCCAGGAGGAAGAGCCCGGAGCGGGTGGCCATCAGGATGTCTCCGTTTTCCTCCTCATAGAAGCCCCGCACGGAGGAATTCAGGCCTTCCTCCGGCCCGTACACCGTCAGGCTCCCGCCTTCCAGACAGGCCGCACCCATCTCGCTGGTGCCAACCCAAAGCCTGCCCTTGCTGTCCGAAAACAGACTCACGGCGCTGGAGACGCCCTCCACCACCTCAAAGCTGCGGCCGTCAAAGCGGGTCAGGCCGCCGTAGCTTCCGATATAAATGAAGCCGTCGGGCGTCTGTATGGTGAGGTTCGCTTCGGAGAAAGGCATGCCGGAGGCGTTGTCATAGACTGCGGCGGCATACTGCTCTCCGACGCCTCCCGCGGCAGCAGCTCCGGCGGGCAGCAGAAGGAAAAGGAAGACCGCCGCCAGCGCCGCACTGCAGAGAGCGAGCATCGTCTTACGCATCCTGCCCCTCCGTTCTCCTGCCCTGTCCATGGTAAAGCAGAGCAAGCATGGTGATGTCGTCAAACTGAGGCGCGTCCTTCACAAAGGCGTCGATTTTCCCGCGCAGATAGGGCAGCAGGGCTTCCGGCTCTTCCGTCCGGGAAGCGTTCAGTGCATCAAGGAGGCGTTCTTCTCCGAACAGGTGCTCCTTTGCGTCGGTGGCCTCGGTCACGCCGTCGGTGTACTGGAAAATCGCGTCTCCCGGAGCAAGACGGAGCTCCTGGTCCACGAAGGCGGGCTCGTCGTCCAGCGCCAGCAGCTCCGGCTCCATCATCCCCAAGGCGATGCCGTTGTGCTTCTTCAGGAAGGACCAGCTGCCGTCGCGGAAAAGAACGGGCTTCTCATGACCCGCGTCCGCCCACACCAGGCGGCCGGTGGAAAGCTCCAGCACTCCCAGCCAAACCGTAACGAACATCCCATTCCCGTTGCCTTCGCAAATCTGCCCGTTGACCTCCTCCAGCACGGCCGCCGGACTGAAGCCCGGTTTCGTGCTGTTCTTCAGGAGAGTCTTCGCAATCATCATGAACAGCGCGGCGGGCACGCCCTTTCCGCTCACGTCGGCCGCCGTCAGGACCAGGTGATCCTCGTCCGCAAGGTAGAAATCATAGAAATCTCCCCCCACCTCCTTTGCAGGGTCCATGGACGCCAGGAGATCGAATTCCTTTCTGTCCGGGAATGCCGGAAAGCTGCCGGGAAGCATGGACAGCTGGATACCGGCGGCCGTCTCCAGCTCCTTCGCGATTCTCTCCTTCTCCCGCTCTCGTGCCGCCTTAACCGCCTGCCTGTGGAGGAGCAGCAGGGTGACCCCGGCGGCCAGGGCAATCAGGGCGGCCAGCACGCCCGCGTGGAAGCTCCTGCGCTCCGTCAAACGGATTTCCTTGGTGATGGTGACCGCATAGGCCCCTTCTCTCCCGTCCGTCCCCAGACGCCGCATCACAAAGCGGAAAGTACCGCCCGGCAGGTTCGTATAGGTCACATGACGCAGCCCGCTCCGCTTTACTGTTTCGGGCGCCGGGTCGAAGCCCTCCAGGCAGCAGCTGAGCTCCGGGTCCCCCAGAGCGTAGGACAGGGCATAACAGCAGATTGTCAGCTTCTTCGTCCGGCCGGGCACGGTGAAGCCGCCGTCCGCCCCCGGAAGGATGCGCACACCGTCGGCCTCCAGCCAGGGGACCGCGAACATGAGATTGATATGGTCGTTGGATTTCCGGGAAACACTCAGTCCGAGAATCCCGTCGGTACAGGCAATATAAGCGTCCCCCTCGGGAGAGACATAGCTCCGGGAATTTGCGGTGGTCATGTGGGTCAGGCCTGTTGCAGCGCTGTAGAAGGCATAGTCCGCCGCGCCTTCGTTCTCCACGCTCATCCCGTCGATGCAGTAGACGCCGTTAGCCCCCAGCAGCCAGAGTCCGCCGTCGGGCGCAAAGAGCAGGTCGTAGATGTGCGCCTGGGGGAAATCCTGCCGTATCCTGATCTCCCCATCGGCCAGCGCTGCCACAGCGTTGCTGCTCAGCACCCAAAGGATATCCCGTCCGGGGTCGTTTTTCAGCTGCAGGATGACGCCGGAAGCGACATCACAGGGGCCGTCGAAGGGCCGGGCCTGCCCGTCGCGCACCACATAGACGCCGTCCCCGTTGGTGCCCAGGTACAGCGTTCCGTCATCACTCTCGCCCACAGACAGCACGCCGGAGCCGGGAAAGCCGCGTGAGCCGTCGATGCGCATGACGATCTCCCCGTCCCGGAAAAAGTCCAGGGCGACGCTCTCCAGAACGGCCATCGTACCGTCCGCCCGCTCGAAAACGGTGCGTACATAGTTGGATGCCAGTCCGTTGTCCTTGTTCCATACCCGGAGTTCCCCGTCTTCCGAAAGCCTGACCAGGGCGTTGGCATCAAAGCAGCAGAACCAAAGGCTGCCCTCCCGGTCCTCCCTGATTGTCCGGACACGGGCGGCGGAAAGCAGCTCCGAGACCGGTGTCTGAACGGTCCGGCCGCTCTCGTCCAGCACCACCAGACCTGTATCCGTCGCCGCATAGAGAAGGCCGTCCTTTTTCCAGGTGCTGTTGACGACCCGCTCCCCCATATCGGAGCTGCCGCTGATGTCGATGAAGATGTTCGGCGCCAGCTTCATGAGTCCTTGGCGGGTGGAAGCAAACCAGAGGTCGCCTTCCCCGTCGCAAAGGATGCCGTGGACCGTGCTGTTGAGGGGGACATGGTCCAGGACATGGGCCTGCCCCTCTCCGTCGAGCCAGGCAATTCCATTGTCCGCTCCGACCCAGAGACGCCCCTCCGCCTTGTTCAGGACGTTGAAGCGCGTGAGCTCAGGGATGCTGATGCGCTCCAGCTCAGGCACAGGCGCATCCAGCCTGCCGTGATAGATGACGGAGCCCAGGGTGGCAAGGTAGACCTCTCCCGTGCTGTCCGGGTCCGGGTAAACGCAGCTGACCCCCTCCGGGAAGGAGGAGGCGGGCAGATATACGGCGACGCTGCCATTTTCCGCGGCAAAGACGTCCCCCGCCTTTGTGCAGCCATAGACCCGGTCCCCGCCCAGGGCGCAGACGCTCTCGACGGCGGCGGCCAGCCGCTCGTCCTCCGCAAGGCCGACGGCGCCCTCCCCGGTGACGAAGGCCAGGCCGGCACTCGTCGCCGCCCAGACAGTCCCCCGGCTGTCCTCCGTCAGGCTGTTCACCGTCTCGGAGGGCAGTCCCTCCGCCAAACCGAAGCGGCGCAGCTCCCCCTTTTCCAGGCACAGCAGACCGTCAGCCGCGACCCAAAGCCGGCCGCGGCTGTCCGCCAGAAGGTCCCGCACTCCCAGGATATCGTCATAGCGGAAGAATTCACGCCCGTCATACCGCAGGAGACCGCCGTAGCAGCCGACGTACAGGAACCCGTCCGGCGTCTGCGCTACGGCCCGCGCCTCGGAAAAGGGCATACCCGAATGGACGTCATAGAGCACGGGGGTATAGTTTTCTTCCTCCGCCTCCCCGGCCGCCCGGGCGGGCACGGCGAGGGCCAGCAGGAGAAGCCCCGCCAGGAGCAGGAGAAGGACGCGCCCTCCTGCCCCTTTGCCTTTTGCTGATAAGTTCACGAAAGTCTACCGACCCTTACATTTTCAGCAGGCGGATGTAGCCCGTCATTTCAAAGACCTCCATGATGGTCTTCTGCACGTTCTTCACCTTGTAATCCTTGCCGCTGCGCCGCATGGCGATATTGAAATTCCGGAATGCCCGAAGACCTGCGCTGGAGATATAATCCATCTTCGTCAAATCCAAATCCACCGACTGAAATCGCTCCGCGATATCCAGCAGCAGCTTTTCCACCTCCGGCGCGCTCTGCGCGTCCAGCCGTCCGTCCAGCAGCACGTCCGCGCTGTCCCCGTGCTTGATGAGCTTCATTTTCATTGCCATTGTCGTCACCCCTTGGATATTTCGTTTGTTTTTTTGTTCTGCGGCTCTGCAGGAGATTCACGGAGCTTTTCCCAATTATTGTGGTCGGGGTCAAGAATCTTCCCCGCTTCCGCAAACATCGCCTTTCTGTCGCTTTCGCCTTTTCCTTTATTGAAGGCATTGATGAAACCGGTATCATTCTTGAGCATCTCCGCTTGCTCCGCCACCAGGTTCATATCCACCAGCGTGCCCCAGTCCCCGTTAATCCGGGCGGTCTGGGTCCGCATGGCGGCGATCTTGGAGAAGTAATCCAGCAGCGCGTCCTTCTTCCCCGCGGCGGCGTCCCTGGCGTAATCCTGCCGCAGCTGCCGGTAGGCCTCGTTCATGGGGACGCGGGGATTCACCAGGTCCATGCGCTCCGCCCCGAAGGCGGAGGGATGGACATAGTTCGGGTTCAGCGTGTCCGTTTCCTTGATCCCGCGCCGGTCATTCAGCTCCTTGCAGTATTTTTCGAAATCCCCGGGGAGCGCCAGGGCCTTGTAGGCGCACATCATCTTCTCCCAGCGGCGTTTCCCGTATTCATGGCTGCGGACGTCCTTCCGTTCGTCCAGATAGGCCTTTACCGCCCGCCTCGCGTCGTTAAGCTCGCCCAACTGATATTGGCCCTTTTTATCATACAGCTTTTTCAGTTCCCCTACCGCCGTCTGATAGAACCCCGTATCTGAGGGCTTGAAGAACAGGAAGCCGGTCTTGCGGATATCGGCGTTATAGCGTTCGTCGGTGAGGCGGAGGTAAACCCTTTCCACAGCGGTCTGGATGGGCTTCATTTCTTCCTCACGCTCGTTCTCGCGCTGCTTCCGAGATTCAAGAACGTCGATAGCGAGGGGTGACTCCGCCGCTCGTTTCTCGTTTGTCTTCGGGCCTTCAGGATCACCGGTACTGAGGGGCGGCTGCGCGTTCATTGCCTCGTGTGCCTTCTCGCTTTCTTCCATGATCCTGCCCCAGGCTGCATCTGCGCCTCTCCAAGACAGCAAAAAGCGGAAGTGCTCATCTTTCAGCAGCTTGCCGAAGCCGGGGTCATTCAGAAGGTTATTGGCCTCCCGGGTCAGTTCCTGCGAGTCGATGATCGAATTCTTGAGTTCCTCGCTGCCGAAACGCTTCCTCCCCACGAGGAATTGGGTGATCGGACCGATATGGGGGTAATCTCTCGGTCGGGGATTGTCCATTCGGGGGTTCAGATCGTCAGCCGATCTGACATTGTACTTCAGATATGTCTCCAGCTCTTCGGTAAATGCGCCCCAGGTCTTGCCTTCCCAAGTGGGGGGCTGCCGATACTTTTCCCGTTCCTTCTCATACGCCGCTTTCTCCTGTGCTTGATCGGCGAGCTGCTGCTCCCGCATCTTCCGCACTTCCGGCTCGCGTTCTTTCATGTACTGCTCGAAATCGGCCAGAGTTTCCATCGGATTGTCGCGCTCGGGGTCCTCCACTGCCTTCACTTCCCCGGAGATTTCCTCCGTGTTGGACTCCGTTTTCTTCTCCGGTTCTTCCCCGGGCACGGATACGCCCGTCTCTTCCTTCTGTTCTCCGGAGATTTCCGCCGCGCTGGACTCCGTTTTCTTCTCCGGCTCTTCCCCGGACACGGATACGCCCGTCTCTTCCTTCTGTTCTCCGGAGGCGTTCTTCCCTTCGACTTCCTTTGCTTTCTCTGTCCGCTCCTGCTTTTCGAGATTAAGGCTGCGATGTTTCAGCGCATTGTTCCATACGGCATGGGCCACCTTCAGGGCGTCGGGCCAGGGCTCCTCCCGCCTGTCCGGGTCCTCCGTATAGTTATAAATCCTGCGCATATCCGCCCCCTCCACCTTCTCCGGCAGGGCCAGCGTATTCTGGAGCTCATACATAATGCGGAACAGGCGGCTGTCCCCCTCGGAGATCTTGGACGTGGGCTCGTAGCTGCCGAAGTGCTTCACCAGGTTCGGCCAGACGGTGGAGGTGAGGTATGCCTCCACTTTCTCCGCACTGGGCTCGACTGCCTGGGGATCGCTGTCCGGTCCCGCCATCATATCATCCAGGTCCACCACTTCGCTCAGCCTTTGCTTGATGGCATCGGCGCTGCCATTGTCCATACTGTCCTCATACTTGCCGAGGTATCTCCTCAGCTCGTTGACGAGAGAAAAGTACATAAGCCAGGGCCGGGACAGGGAGGGATCGGGGACCTGGGACTTCGATTGCTGCAGCTTTTCCTCCTCCAGGGCCGCCTTGCGGCTGTCCAGCAGCAGCCGGGCCCTGCCGCCCTCCTGCCCGGCCAGGGTCTCGCGTCTGAGGGCCTCAAGCTGGGCGGTCCGCGACTTCCGCGTCCAGTGGAGCTTCAGGTCGTCGATCACACCGTCGTCTATTTCTACCGGTTTCTCCATGGTGGGGACCGCTTTCTTCACTACCCTCCACGACCTCTGATCGGGCAGTTCGAAACGCCTGCGCATGCTTTCCAGGGCCTGCAGCAGCTCGAACTCCTCAGACTCGAGCTTTAACTTCGTCGTAAACCCGAACCCGCAGTTGAGTTCTATGGAACTGGCGAAGGTCTCCAGGCTCTGGGAAAGCTGGGAGAAGATGAAGGGGTTCTCCACCCTGTCGGGCAGACCGGCCCGCTGACCGGCAATGAGACTGTCCAGCTCCTCCATCTTTTTGATGAGGGGCTGGGTCGCTTCGTAGATGGGGAAGCCGGGGACGAACCGTTTGCCTGCGGCATATTTGCGCACTTCGTCCAGGGCCAAAGCGAAGTGGAGATAATCTCCGGCATCCTTCTGCCCGATCAGCACCTCGGTCATGCTCGAATTCGCCTGTTCCAGCGCTTCCCGCGAATTTTCAACGGTTTCCACTACTTGAAGCCCGCGCTGCAGGGCATCCATTGTCACCATTGTTTCATTTCCTCCCGACTCAATGCTTTTTTATGCTGAGACCGTTCTCCGGCGCCTTAATTTGACGGCTCTTCAGAGCCTTGGTCAGCTCCTCGTCCTCCCGGTAGGTCCGCATATATTCCTTGTTCTGGAAGGGGTCGTCCTTCGAGCCGAACGTTGCTCCCAATGTTTCCACGATCTCCTTGTCGCTCTTTTGGAAGAAAGCTTCCCGGTTGGGCATGGTTTGATCCAGCAGCTTCCTGGCAAAGCCGATTCCCTCGCGCCCCAGTGTCCGGACATAGTCCGGCAGACCGACGCTCCGGTCCATATCGTTCAACGCCATTACGGCGGCTATCGCAGCTTTTTCCGTCGTGGAGCGGTCCATGGGCTTCGCCTGGTATGGGTTCTCGGCCTCTTTCAACTTGGCCTGGCGTATGGCGCTGGCGACCAGCGCCTTCTCCCGCAGCACCAGCTCGATGCAGGTCTTCCGTTCCGTTTCGGAGAGGGGCGTTTTCATTTCCACGGAAGTTTTCAGCTTCTCCAGGGCCGCCTGAGAGGCTCGGGTGATGTCATAGACGGTCCTGAGGCCCTTAGCCGTATCCAGCGTCTCCTGATTGGTATACTTGAGGACTTCCGTCTTCAGCTTCGGGTCTTTCTCGGCGAGCTCGGCCAGGCGTCCGGATATGGCTCCCTCCAGGATGTAGTCCAAGTTGAAGTCCAGCGCCGCCGCGCCGACGAGGGAGGACGATCCCATCAGATTCTTCAGGCCCGTGCCGATGATCTTCCCCAGCTCCGCAGGGGAGCCCGCTCCGCCCCGATAGTCCCGCAGGGCCTTTTCCGCCCTCTCCCGGGCGGGGTCCACGACGGTGGGAATATAGCTGCCAAACCCTTTCCTGGCGCCATCGGCGCTCTGATACGCATCGGTCACATAGAGCGTGCGCAGGCCGATGGCTTCCTCTATCCCGGGCTTCTGGATGACGTTTTTGGTCTCATCCGTGTCCTGGTTATAGAACATATAGACGCCGCCGATCTTCGGTTCGGTCTGGGTCACCGCGATGGAGATCGCGGCAAAATCCTCCTGGGAAAGGGTTTTTCCGCCGTCGAGACGGAGGTGGTTTTCCCCTTCCTTCTCCTGGATCATCTTCAGCGTGCTGAACGTTTTCTCGTCATAGCCCCCATGCCGGATGGACGGCTCGTTCATCGTCGGCGTGAGCCCATACACGTCGTAAATCCCCCGCAGGCGGGTGCCCAGTTTGCCCCCGTAGGCGTCCTCCATCTGCTTCGCAATGGCGGTTTCCACCGCGTCCCGGCTCTGATCCTCCCTCTCCCTATTCTTTTGCAGCTTGTATTCAACGGCTTCGTCGATGGTCTTCAGGTCGATCTTCGCCTGCTTCCTGCCGTCCGTCAGCTCCCGCATGGCGCGCAGGCGGGCTTCATACAGGACGTATTCCATCTTTCCGGCCTTGTAATCCTTCGTCAGCTCATTGTAAATATCCTGGGCTGTGGTTTTGACAGCCTGCCGGTCGGCGATGCCCAGCTCCCCCGTCAGCTCGAAGGCGCTCAGCTTCTGCAGCCTGGCCGGCTCCAAGCCCATTTCCGCCGCCATCCTGTCCAGGGCGGACACGCCTTCCCTGCGCAGGCTGAGATAGACAGGAGGCGTTCCGCAAATTTCAAGGGCCTTCCGGCCCCGCCGGGCCTCGACGAGCTGCAGCTCTTTGAGAGCCTCGTCCATTTTGTTCGGGTCGCTGAAGCCCTGTTTTATCCTCTCCTTCTCCTGCTCGGCAATTCGGTCGATCTCTTTTATGCGGGGATCCTGTTCTGTCGTTTCCTCGTGCGCTTTCAGGCTCTGCATCAGCATGTTCCGCCGCAGCACCGCCAGGGCGCACTGGTTTTTTTCAAAGCTGCTGAGCTGCTGCCTGCCTCGGGCTGCCTCCAGCAGCTTTTCCATGGCGGCCTCTCCCGCCTTCAGGATCTGATGGCCCAGCTGGAAGCCCGCGGCTTCCTGCTGCATCTTCTCCGTCACGCCGAAGGACCGGACGGCGTCCGACAGTTCCTTGTCCCGCTCCAGAAGGTTCAGAGCGCCCTGCAGCATTCTTTCCCCGGCGGATGCGGAGCGGAGGGGCAGAACATGGACGGGAGACGCCCGGTCCGCCGTAATCCGGGGATCGGGTCCGCGCTTCTCCGTTCCGTGGGGGGCCAGACCTGTGCCGTTCCGGAGGCCGTCGGCAATGATGCGCGCCAACAGGGTTGGGTCGCCATTCCGATAATCCTCCAGGGCCCTGATCACCTTTTCACGGGCGGGCTTCACCTCGGAGGGAATGAACAGCCCGGCATACCGGTTCGGACCGAGGAAAGCTCTGCCCGCCGCTTCCATAGGCGTATTGCCGAAGCAGGCTGTCCGCCGATCGTGGTAATAGATGCTCACATCCTCGTTGGCAGCGATATCGATAAGGCCGCTGACCCCTTCCAGATGGGCGCCGCCGATTTCCGGATCATATGCCGCCAGGGACGCAAGGCTGGCAAACTCCTCGCTTGTCAGGGGCTTCCCCCCCACAAGCACGCCGCTCAGGTCCGCTTTCGGCAGGGATTCGAAGAAGCTCTCCCGGTCGTAGCCCTTTCTCTCGCCGTCGGCAAATTCCGGATGGAACACCGGATCTGCGCCGTAAACCTCTGCGATCCGCTCTGCCTGTTCCTCAAAGGGCATTTTGAAGCCCTCCGCCAGCTGCCGCTGATATTCTTCGGCGCTGACGGTTCCGGCGCCGCGCTGCTTTCTCTGGGTCTCCAGTTCTTTCTCGAAATCGCCCCAATAGACCCTGGCGCTGTCTCGCTGCTCCGGCTTCACGCCCGCCGTGCAGGCCCGGAGGGCCTGCATCCTGGTTTCCAGCTCGGTATATTTGATCTTGCCCTTCCGGTAGTCCTCGGCGAAGAGGTCGCTGTATTCCTTGAAGCTGCGGGAATTCTCCTCCACCTCGCGCTGCTTTGCCCGATAGCTGTCGACATAATTCTGGAATGCTCCCCCGGCCAGATAGCCCATGGCCGTCTTATCCTCCGCCAGCAGCTGCAGGGGCCTGTAATTCTTAAACACCGAGACATTCCCCAGGGAAATGAATAACTCTTTCGGCGAAGCCTCTTTCCCGTAATCCGAAAGAGCCATGAACTGGGCTGCATAGCTCAGCGGGTCCCGCGCCATGGCCTGACGGGCTTTATCCACATTGGCGGTGCGGCGCTGGGAGGCGTTGGGGCGCTGGGAGGGCTGAGAGATCTGCTCCGTCCTGTCGATGGTGAAGCCGGGCACGTCGAATTTCCGATTGCCCAGGCCCAGGGCGGAGAATACATTCGCCATCGCCGTCTGGGTCTCGCTCTTGGCGAAGAGCTCGTCGGGCAGGTCATAGTTCCCGATCATCTCGTTCAGGCAGGAGAAAAGCTGCTCCTTGAGAAGCTCGAAATCCGCCTCGGTCACGCCCGGCACGTCCTTCCTCGGCGCGCCGAAGCCCACGTCCAGACGTTTGACGCACTGAAGCAGCTCCTCCAGCTTCTTTTTGCTCTCCTCCGGGCTGAAATTGATCGTTCTCACCACGGTCACAAGGCTGTTGTGAAGCACGGAATTCTGTGTCTTACGCAGCTCCGCCTGATATTCCTGAAAGGTCATTCTGTCGGCTCCTTTTGATTCGCGCCCGCCGTTATTGCTTGCTCGGGTTCGGCCCGACAGACGTTTCTTTTTTCGTTTCCTTTTCCTTGGGTTTGAGCTCGGCAGCGTTCATCAGCTTGCTGCGGAACTGCTTCGTCGGCTCGCCGCCCTGGATGGCTGCCACGACCTTGCCGATCTTGTATTCGCTTTTTAGGCAGTCGTAGACGGCGCGGTACAGGGAATGGCCGTCGCCCTTCTTCTGCAGAATAGCATGCATACGATCCCGGACCTCTTGATCCGACACCGGGGTATTGGGGCCGATGTTCTGATCCGCCCCCATCTCCCGGAGGGCCAGGAGCTTCAGGATGCCCTTCCTGCTTTCGGCGATGTTCAGCCGGGCTTTGCCGCTGTCATATGCCTTGACTTCCTCCTGCAGCTTTTTCAGCTCGGCCTGGAAGCGCCGGGTGGGACTGTCCGCCTCGGTCAGTTCTCTGTCCTCCTGCTTCTTCTCGGGCCCCTGCGTATTTTTGACATTCTCCTGATTCTGTCTGTTCAGCGTCGGTTTCTCAACGGAGGCGAGCAACTCTGACAGCTCCGGTCTGTGGATCTGCCGGAAAAAGTCCGTCAGGTTCTTCGGGGCTTTCCGGCCCACATTGACCAACAGGATGGCCATGGCGTTGTCAATGCCTTCACCGTTCAGAATCTTGTTCGTTGTCTCCTCCAGCTGATCCGGGTCTGCGGCCGCCTCGAGCTTCCCATTCTTGCGGAAATGGTCCATAGCCACCAGGGCGGCGATATTCGCTTTGAGCTTCTCGTTATTCACCGCCACCAGATCTTTCAGTTCCTCGGCGGATAGAGGAGAGTCTTTCTTCTGCCACGGATGTTTTCCGTCACGAAGCTGCGTGACGGTTTCGAATATCTGGGCGGTGCTTTCGGCCAGCTCCTTGGAGAGCTTATCAAAGGTCTCCTTCGCGTCCGGCTCTTGCACTTCGGTCTGCGAGACAGCCTGGACATTCTGCGCTGTTTCCACCCGCTCCCGGCGGTCCGTCAGGGTCTCCGCCGCCTGGACGAGTCGCTGTGCCAGCCCCGCAGACACAAAGGATTTAAAGAGGTTTTCCAGACCATTGATGTCCCTTTTCTCCCGGTGGACCATATTCCAGAAGGTGCTGAATTTCCCGGTCTGCGTCAGCCTTTCCTTCTCCGAATTCCGCTTCGACTGATCCAGGGCGGCTGCCATTTTCCCCTCCCGCTGCAGCTTGTCCATGACCAGGAGGGTGGCGAGGTCGTCCTTGAGTCTCTTCTCCGACCTCTCCATATCGGGCTTGTTGGCTGCATTGCCGCTGAGGACGCTCTGCTTGTGCTGATGGTAAGTTTCGTATTCGTCCATAAAGAGCGCCGCCAGCTGGGCCATTTTCTCCTCAAATCTGTGTTTCAGCGCTTCTTCTTCGGATTTTTGGACGCTGTTATCGGATCCTTCGCGCTTCTGAGGCTCCTCCTCAGCGGTGTTCTGCGCCTGGCCGCTTACATCTGCCGGCGGCTGGGAGCTGCGAACAGAGCCGTGCTGACTCACCCTAGTTTCTTCGAGTTCCTCGGAGTCCTGCTCCGACTTGATCTGCTCCCGGGGGGCGGCAATTCCTAATTCTCGGGAGAACTCCACGAGCTTTGCCTGCTCCCTGATTTGCTTTGGCAGTTTGGCGTAGGCCGCATGAAACTTGTCCACGACGTCCTGCACCTGCTTCGCAAAATACTCCTTGGTTTCCGAGAGGGAGTCCACCACGTCTTTGACAATCTCTGCCTTTTGCAACATCGTATCCAATGCCTCGGCAAAGTCGAACTCGAGCAGATCATCCGGTCTATTCTTCTTATAACCATCCAGCAGGGAATACAGGAGGTCGGCGGTCCTTTTTTGGGGCTGACCGTCCGCCCGCAGGCTTTCGTCGTCCTTGTGAGTGAGGATCTCATACAGTTGCTGTGCAGTGAACATTTCCATCTATCCTTTCAAGAGTCGTTTCGTTCTTCGTTTTCCGTGCCTTCATTCGCCGCGTCTTCGGCCGCTGTTTCTTCGTTCGATGCATCCGCGTCCGAGTTCATCACCTCGGAGGCGGTCTGCATCAGGGCTTCCCGGCCGATGCCCGCGCCCGCGCCCTCCAGAAGATAGCCCCGCTCCTCCGTATCGCACCAGGCCACGACGGCGTCCTCCCCGAAGGCGGCGACCAGCAGCCCCGCCGGGATGAAGAAGGTCTTGAGCTCCTCCTCCCGGAATTCCTTTTCCAGCCGGTCTCCGAATCCGCCGGAGGCTGCGATATACAGCGTCCAGTCAAAGCCCAGATAGCGGAACTCCGCGCGGCTCACCGCCCCGATGCCCGCGCCCAGGCTGCCGACAGCGTAGCGCACATCCTCGGCTCCCTCTGGGAGGGTCATGGTCCCGGCCGCCACGTCCGCGTCCGCGTAGCCCTCCTCCCGGCCGCTCCATTCCGGATGCCGCAGCATTACGTGGGTGGAGGCGCGAAGCTCTTCCGCACCGTTCGCCCAGCCGGAGACCTCCAGGCTGAGGCCCCTGGAGGCGGAATACAGGATGAAAGCCGCTTCCCCCGAAGTGACAGGATACAACTCTGCCGTGACCTTTCCTCCCTCCGCCCGGAAGCCGGCGGAGCCCACAGAGGACGGTGTCTTCACCGACAGCTTCCAGTCCTCCGCCCCCTCCGCGTCCGTGAGGCGGAGCTCCAGGGAGCCGTTCTCCCCGGTCCAGACGCGGTAAGGCGCGCCGAAGTCTTCCCCGCCGCGCAGGATGCCCTCCGTGACCTCCGCCCGGTGTCCAATGACGGCAGCCCTCGGCTTCTTCGTGCCGGTGACCTCCACCGTCATGATCAAGCGGCAGAGCTCTTCCTCCCCATCCTCACCGCCAATCAGCGCGAGGATAAAGAAGCAGTCTCCTGCGCCTGCAGGCGTGAGACGAAAGGCCTGAAGCCCGTCCGCAGTCTGCTCCGCGGCGGCGGCGATGACAGACTCGTCCAGCTCAGTTACAGCCCATGCGAAGCCCTCCGGAATATCCCCGCAGGGTCTTACCAGCAGCGTTCCGTCCTTCTCTGCCGTCCAGGCATAGGGGTAGGGCGTATCCTCCCCGCCGGTAAACAGCTCCTCCCGCGTCTTTCTGCCGCCGAGGAACAAGATGAGCCCGATCAGCGCCACAGCCGCCAGGATTACGGCTGCGGTCAGCATATTGCGTTTTGTCAAGCTTTCTCCGGACCTCCTTCCGTCCCGTCTCCCTCCGGAGCTGCGCTCGTGGGAGCGTTTTCGCCGCTTTTCTCCCCGGAAGCAAGCGTTGTTCACCCGGTTTCTTCGCTCTCGGCCGAATCGCCGGTCTCTCCGTCTCCCCCGGTAGAGCTGTCGCTGCCCCCGACCACATAGTAGTTGATGGAGATATTGGACAGGCCCTCGTTCATTTTCTCCAGCAATTCGTTGTTCTGCACCGTGCGCAGCGCCGTGATGGCCTCCGCCAGAGGATCAGCCTCGCTCTGGACGGTCAAATCGATGGAGAAGGCCGTATCCCCCGTCTCCTCGGAGGTGACAATCAGGCGGTAGTGCAGGCCGGAGCCGCTGAAGTTGCGCGGAGCCATGAAGGTCGCGCCCATCGAGTTCACCGTGAAGCTCCCGTGGGACTCCGTGATTACCTTGATGTTCTCCGCCACTCTCTCGGCGGCGTCCGCTTCGCTGGACGACCCTGATTTGGTGACGTCCCTGGCTTCCTCCGCCAGCTCCTCCAGATATCTGTCAGTATAGGAATGGGTCGAGTTCAGAATCGCCTTTCCTGTCACGCCGGTGGTGGGCTCCAGGCTCAGCAGCTCAATCCGGACGCCCTTCGACGAGCCGGAAACGTCGGCATCCACCCGGATGCCCTGGCCGGAAGCCAGCAGGATGCCCATCTCTCCGCCGCCGGTATGCACGGTGACCGGATCCTCGTCCATGGTCTCCTCCAGAGACGGCGGGATGAGGGGATAGGTGATGTCCCCGGTAATATAAACATTGGCAAAGCTCAGATGCCTGGTTTCTCCCTCCGGGATGCTCTCCGTCAGCTCCCTCTTCAGCTGCTGCCCGGATTCCCCCAGGCGCAGCGTCACTGAGCCAAGGTTCCAGATGGAGATCTGCCTGCCGTCGTCCGGCCGCACTGTGAGGTCCACCCAGCGGATATCCTGCATGTCCTCCACGAGAATGACCACTTCCGTCTCCTCATCGGCGGGGAAGCCGCCGGTCCCATTCTGAATGAAGGGCCGGATATCCTCGTATGTGCGCATTTCCAGGCCTCCCGAGCTGCCATAGACGCCGAAGGTCAGGCGCACCGGACTGTCGATGCCCGCGCCCGCGTTATCCTGACGGCTGCCGGTGGCGAAGCGCATATACAGGGGCAGAACGCTGCCGTTCTCGTCCAGGGCATCGGAGCTGACATTCCGGCGGATGACGCCGCTCGTTCCGCCTCCCATGGTTTTTGCAAAGCTGTATCGCCCGGTCTGGGACAGGGCGCCGCCCGCATCGACCCGGCTGCACGTCACATAGGCCTCTCCCAAATCCAGCCGCACCTGGCTGGTGGGGATAAAGGTGATGCCCGTGATCTCCGCTACATGGCTCTCCCGGAAGACCAGCTCCACGATTTGCCCTGCCCCCAAGGTGCTGTACCCCTCGTTGGAGAGGAAAACCCGCCTGGACTGATACTCCCGGCTGATGGGTCCCTCGACGCGATACTGGATGGACACCGCCACATCGTTTCCACCGTTTTTCAGTCTGGTCTCCGGCATATCCGTCCCCAGCTGGAAGCAGAGCTTCTCCTGGGCGGCAATCGCGCTCACAAAGGGCACATCGGCGCCGTCCTCCAGGCCGGTGACCGCACCGAGCTCATAGGTTTCAACGACGAATCCGCTGCGCACACGCTGCACGAACCCGCCGGAAATGCCGCTTCCGGAGGCGCGGGTTGACTTCAGGCTGATGGAATTCAGCTGGACAAGCCCTTCGGCGGTCATCCCCTCAAGGTAGAACATCGGCTCGCCGTCCACCGTCGCCTTGCTCATCCTGGCGGAATTCTGTATGATCGCGTCGGAAGACGTAGTGTAGCGGATGTTGACCGTCAAATCAAAGTCGCTGACCCCGCCGCTGCCGTTCACCGTGGGATAGACAACGAAATTGAAGCTGTCTGTCCCGCCGGCCGGCAGCTCGGACACCGGGGCCTGCGCGTCGAAGATGGACGAGCTCGCCTGCACCTTGTCTGAAGTGAAGTTCACCGTGATGGGTGAGGCGATGCTCCCTTCGCCGCCGGAGATATAGAGCTGCTTGGAATACTTCGGCTCGCCGGTGCTGTCGCTGCTGGCGATGAGCATCAGCTCCTGCCCCTTCGGGTATTTCATGGTGTATTCCCCGGCCACATTCAGGATGCGCCGGCCCTGTCCCCGGACGAGGCTGACGTTTACATCGGAGATATTCCAGATGGTATTCACGCTGCTCCGGGGATACAGCTTGATGTTCAGAATCTGCTCCAGGCCGTCCAGGGATACGATGAAACGGTCCGTATGGTTGGGCCGGAACATATAGTTCGGGTCGCTCACCGCCTGTCCGCCCACAAAGAGGCCGTTGCTCTGCAGGGTGGTATACTGAATCGCCCGGTTATTGAAAGCGTACATCAGGGCTACCACGTCCTCGATATTCTGACGCTGGATGATGCCGTTGACATCCCGGTAGGTGATCTCCGCGCTCATCTCCCCCTGGAACTGCTCCATCGCCTCGCCCCTGCGGTCCTTATACTGCCCGGTGCTGATGGCGACCTGCACGTTCACGGCATAGCTGCTCTCGGTCACGTTGTAGACATGGGCGAGCTCGTCCATGGTGCGGGCGGTGACGCCGGAGAGGGAGGTCTTCTCGCCCTCATCCCGATAGTCGATGCCAATCCAGCCCACATCCTTGAACCGCCACAGGGGAGACAGCTGCCCGTCCCCGTTCTGAATGACGGTGATGGTGTCAATCTTGAGCTTATCGTATTTGTCGCTGTCGGAGGCCATGTCCTCGGGGATGATGCGGATGCCGGAAAGCTCCCCGTACTCCTGATTGGTGGTGATGACGAAGGATTCCGTGCTCCCGGCGTGGAATCCGTCGGACTGGAGCTGCTGGTTGGCAAGGACCACGGCGCTCTTTCCGCCCTGGGCAAAGAGCAGCTGGAAGTAGAACTGGTTTTTCGAGCCGCAGTCGTCATCCCCGGATATGTTGCCCACGTTGCTGTCCACCTTCACCTGCACCGTATAGCTGGCCCGGGTCTTCAGGAATCCCAGATCCTGCAGGGCATCCGAGAAAGTCATATCATAACGGAGGTTCCGCCAGTCCACGTCCTTGCGCTCCACCACGTCCGGCGTAGTGATGCTGATGGTGACGGGTTTCTCATCCTGGAAGAGCTCGGGCTCGAAGTCAGGCTCTGTGGAAATGATGGGATTCTCGGGGTCCTCCTCGCCGCCCTTGGAGAGGGTGAAGATGGTTTCCCCATCGACATCCCGGGAAAACACGCGGTCACTGAATGCCTCGTCGCCGGAGGCGGTGACCCGCCTCCATTCGGCGCGGCGCTTGCCGACGCTGCTGACCGTCTGCACGGTCAGGTCCTTCATCTGCCATTCGTCGACGGCCTCTCCCCCATGGCGGGTGATGCGGATGGTCACTTCCGTGAAGCGCTGCACATCCTGGATGGGCAGGAGCACGCTGAGGCTCTGGCCCTGCACCATCCCCGTATCCTTTCCGCTGGAAAGACCGTAGAGGTATCCGAAATCCTCCGCCGAAGCAGTCCAGTAGCCGTAAAAGTCCCCGGCGTATTCCCGCAGAGAGAACTCCGGCGTCTGCTTTGCGTTGCCGTCCACGTCCTCATAGCCGAGCCGGAGCATGACGTCGGAGCGGGTCCCTGCCATTTCCGCATCATCCGTGAAAAGCGTGACCAGGTAACGCTCCTGCCGGTCGACGGGGAGCAGCTGGCTCCCGTCGGTAATGCTCTCCAGGGTGAGCTGACTCACCGCGCCTCCCGCATCCAGGCGGAGGCCCGTGATATCCGCCGCGCGGAAGAACTTCTCCGGATTCAGAGGAAAATCGAAGCGCAGGAAGGAATCCTCATATCTCGCCCGCAGGCTTCCCTTGCGGGCATCATAGACCACAATCGCCAGGATGCTCGCCGTTTCGCTGTTGCTTGCGGCGATGCGGTTGTCCCTGAGCAATGCGGCGCTCATCCCCGGCACCGGGGTGAGTCTTGCCACTTCGGCGGCCGCGTCGCCCCCCAGCACGGGGGAGACATACAGGACCTCCTCCAGGTCCGGCAGGGTCCCCGCAAAGGCAAGGCTCTCCCCCTGCTGTCCCAGGCCGACATAATCCTGGATGCCGCTTACGCCCCCTTCCAGCACGGCCCAAGCTGCCGTGCTGCAGACCACCGGCAGGGCAACATCCCGCACGCTCCCATAGATATCCCGGTAACGCACCTGCAGGGTCAGGGCCTCGCAGAGATTTCCCGGCCGGGAGATGGACTTGGTATTGGTGCCCTCGTAACCTGTGGAGAGGCACTCCAGACCCGCCATATACTGGTCCGCAAGGTCGATGCGGAAGATCACGTTCTCCGCAGTGCTCTGTATGCCCCGCCTGCCGGAGCCGGTCCCCAGGGAATACCCGTTCATTCCTCTGGAGCCGCCAAAGCGGAAAAGGGTATCGCAGCTCCGCCAGCTGATGTTCATGTAATTATCTTCCGCAAAGCGCAGCTCCGCCAGGAGACTGCCGCTGAAATCGATATAGCAGTCCGAGGAATAGCAGCCGTACCGCTCCAGTCCCTGAAGCGCTTCCACCTTATACAGGCGCATACCCGTGCAGGTCCATTCATTTTTGCCCCCGGCACTGTCCTGACGCATGAAGGCCTGTATCTCCGACACGCTTTTGATAGCCCCGTCGGCGATGAACAGGAACTGGTCCGTATGGAAGCTCTGGAGGCTTTCCGCATACATGGGGTCCGCGGTATTGTAGCCCACCGCCGTGCTGACCCAATTCAGGACGCTTCGGGGCGTTCCGGCCTCCGCGGCCAACCGGTATCCGCTGCGGAGGGAATCCTCCGTGGGGAAGATATACTGGGTCCTGGCATCGCCGTCATCCGACTCATAAACGATGCGGAGGAATTCGATATTTCCGCCGGAAACCATGCCGGTGGCAAGCTCCAGGATATAGGTCCGCTCCGCTGCGGGGACGCCGATATCGGAGGCCGTGCCAACCCAGACCCCCTCCGGGGCCGTATCCTCCGCAAGGCCGGCGGAGGTCTCGGTTTTTCTTTCTCCCCGCTCGTTCTTCCACGCCATCCATGCGTTTACCTGTTCTATCCAGTTTGCCATCTCCGCGATGATTGCAGGATCGGAGGCGGCGTAGTATTGCGCCTCCAGCGCATCCCGGTAATCGTACAGCGTGTTGAGGCTCATCCGGGCCAGCTGGGCATGGAAATTCCCGGCGCTGGAATAGAACTCTCCTCTTCTGTGCCAGAGGATACGCTGGGCCTCCCGGATGGCATCCGGCGTGTACTGGTTCACGGAATTGACAATGGCCTCCAGGGCGCTGTCGGAGGCGGTATAGTAGCTCTCGTGGTCGGTCTCACGGAAAGCGGGCATGCCGTAATAGGAGAGGAGTTCATTCAGCACCGAATAGGGCATATTGCCCACGTTGTTGCTCTGCTGACGCTGCCACAGCTGCTCCGGCATTTCGGCATAAATCAGATCGTGGTCCGGCTCCAGCAGGCCGGAAACGATGGCTGCGGCATAGACCTGCATATCGGGCATGGTCGCATCGTAGACCCGCTTCCCGGTGACGCTCATCTCCGGAAGGATTTTCCTGCTTCTCTTGAACCGGGCAAGGGCGCTGAAGTTCTGCGCATACTGCACGTCGTTCAGCAAATCCTTATTTCCCTGGGCCTCCCTTCGCTCCGCCATCCGAACCAGGGTATCATACTGAAAGAGCTCCAGCGCTTCCGTTTTTCCGGCGGAGTAGGTTGTGGACCACCCTCCCTTTTTGGCGTCATATTCAATCAGCAGTTCCCCAAAGGAAGTCTTTCCCCCATCCTGCCAGCGGCAGAGCAGTATCTCGGCGCAAAGCTCCAGCCGCGCCGCTTCTTCCTCCGTCAACCCTTCCAGAGAGGCCTTTACCGCGAGTCTGAGGTATTCCTCCTCCAGCTGAGAAAGGGCGAGGCGCAGAAGCTCCCCTGCGGTCTCCCGATACTCCTTCCGCAGGCAGGCTGCAAAGACCGCCTCGGTGCTGAGTCCCGGCTTGAGATAGTGATAGGCGTGGGGCACATACCGGGGGGCGATGTTCGCCAGGAGCTCCTTCTCCGCCTCGGTAAGCGCTGCGTCCTCGGGTATCGACGTCACGGCGGGAATGGTATAAGACCCCGTTTTCGTCCGGTATTCGTCGCTCTTTTCCTGTATCTCCTCCCAGTCAAGCCCCGCCACCTTTGCGGCATAGGCCTCCGCATCCGCCCGGCGATCCCATTCCCCGGCCACGGCGTCCGGCGCGATGCGCAGGAAATAGTCGATCCAGGCCCTGCAGCACTGCCCCATATCGGCGCCAAGCTCATCCCAGAAGATGGAGGCGGAATTCCGGTCCAGATACTCCTTCACCGTCTCCAGGGAATCCATGATCTTATCCCCGCTGCGGGAAAGGTTCTGGATGCGTATGGTGTCCCGGTATTCGATGCCCCAGGTCCCGGCGTAGAGCCAGACGTAGTGATCGGTCCGCAGGCCGAAGAGCTGGAGCAGGAACATGGCTTCGTCGCTGTCCATACCGTAGGTCTCCGCCACATCCGCGAATTCCACCTGCAGGTCCCGAAACCACATATCCCAGTACTGCTCGATGAAGTTCGGGCTCACGGGGGAATTCTCCCGCAGCCAGCCGAGGCCGTCCGTCCCGGAGAGGGCGGCGTAGGTCAGCAGCCGGTACACCTCCGGCATCTCCTCCAGCAGCTGCGCTTCGTCCCCCTCCAGGGGCACATAGGCCGCCTGGGAATAGGCTTTCACAAACTCAGTCTGCGGCTTGTAGCTCTGGGATTCCGCAGAGCCGCTGCGATAGGCGATCCAGGCGTCCAGAATGGACTTCCACATGGGCAGCTCTTCCTGATTGAAGGTCGTCTTCGTGTCCAGGTTCTCCCGCAGGGTCTGAAGCTGCTCCAGGGTGCGGTTTTGCAGCGGAGCGGAATAATAGGTGCTCACGCTGCTCCCGCTCAGGTCCGTGTAGCTGCCGAACTCCCCGAAGAGGCCGAAGTAGAGCTCAAACAGAAACTGCTTTTCCAGCTGCCCCTCCGGGGTGCTGAAATCCGGGTGCCGCGTGCCGTTGATGTAGCGGCCCACGGAATACGCCGACGCAAGGCCCTCCCGGGCGATGAGGTCGGCATAGCCGGAATACTGGCGGAAGAAGCTCAGCACATCCGTCCCCGTCAGTGAGCAGTAGCAAAGAGGCCTGTCCGCCTCCGGCAGCGCCTGGATCAGCGCCTGCTGCTCGGGGGTGAGGCCTGCCAGGCCCTCCTCCGGCAGTTCCGTCCATGCCCGGGCGGGCTGGGCGAAAAGGAGCGCGCAGGCCAGCAGGGCCGCCAGCACGACGAAAAGCCGGAGCAGCCTGCCTTCGCAGTCCTCTAATCTCTTTTGTATCAGTCCGGTTCCATATGACATCATACGGCACTCCTTATGCAGCAAGGCTCAGGCTCTGCTTTCCGCGGCGATTTGGGCGATCAGGTCCTCCAGGGTGATCTCCATGACCGTCTCGCCGCTGGCCGCCATGCGCTCCAGCACGCTCATGCCGGAAATCAGCCGGGCGGAACGGGCCAGGATTTCCTGCGCCTCTGCTTCTCTGCGGTTCTGCTCCTCCAGTTCGTCTTCCCGGATCGGCACAGGCTCCAAATCCCAAAGGTCATCCTCCGACGTTTCTTCCTCGGGAGTGCTCTCCGCGGTGAGCTCGTTCCAGGCGCGGCTCCAGGCGTCCTCCTCCGGCGGCGTCTCGAAGGCCTCCGCCCAGGGGTCTTCCTCCGCCGGCGCTTCGGGCAGGGCGCTCCCGGCGCTCTCCGTGACCGCTGCCGCGGCCTCCGCCCGAGCCAGACTCGCCTGCAGCTCCTCATTCTGACGGCGCAGGGCTTCGATGGCCCGGTACAGCTCCTCGACCTGCCGGTTCTCCTCCCCCTCTCCGGGGGCGGGAAGGGGGATATCCTCCCCGGCTTCGGCAGAGGGGAGCCGACCCGACCGCAGGCCCCGCACGGCGTCGATCAGGTCGCGGATGCCGGTGACCAGCGCGTCCTGCACCGGCGCGTCCGTCCGGAAGGCAGGCGCGTTCGGCGGCAGGGTAGGCGCGTAGCTCCGGTCTTGCTGCCCCTCCCCGAAGACGAAGCTTTCCGAAATGTCCTCTTCCTCCGTGAGGCCTCCGTATGCGGACGCATATTCTTCCCCGCTGAGTTCCTCGAAGATAACGCCGCTGTCTGTAGGCGCGGGGATGATCTCCCGCTCCCTGTCCCCGGCGGCGGGGAGTCGCCCGCTCGCCGCCCGCTGCTCGCGGCTTTCGGCGACGATCTCCTCCCAGACCGCCTGGCCCTGGACGGTGGAGAAGTAATGGCTCTCATAACCGTGCTTCTCGAACATCTCCGTCATGGCCTTCGGCGTATCCACCCGGAAGGTGCTGCGGGAGCTGGGGCCCATGACGGTGAAGGCCTGGCCCCGGGGCGCCTGGGTGATCTGCTCCTGCTCGCTCTCGTTGATGCCTCCCGCCTTTTCATAGAGCTTCACCAGGTCCTGGATGTCGTTGGGCGCCAGAGCGAAAATGAAGCTGTACTGGCAGGCGTTGATGATGGCCGTGGATTTCCGGGCGATCTCCTCAGAGCCCACGAAGTCCTTGATGTTCTGGGTGATGACGATCTGCATGCCGTTATACTTGCGGATGCGCTTGGCAAGCTGGAACATAAAGTCCAGCGCCACCGGGAACTTGGTGTCGATAAACACGTGGGCTTCGTCGATGACCACCACCACCTTGCGGTGCAGGCCGTAACGGGTGTTGTAATCCCGGTTTTTGATGATCTCGTTGTCGATGTATTTCAGCACCAGGAGCATCTGAGCGTTGGCAATGGTGGTGTTGCGGTTGGCCAGCATGGATTGGAAATTGAATACCGTGAAGTTTTCCTCGGTGGTCACGGTGCTGGGGCCGTTCCAGATGTTCGCGTTGCGCCCGTCCCGGGAGAATTTGGCGACATAATTCATCAGCGTGCGCAGGGTCGTGCGGAGATACTGGTTGTCCGTGCTCTGGAATTCCTCGAAGATGGCCTCATATAGGTCGTCGAAGATCGGGTAATCTTCGGGACGGAGCCTGCTGAGGTCCGTTTCCGCCGTGATGCCCTTGTCGGCATAGACCCGATCCACCATGTTGTTCAGGTATTCCAGCGCGTCCTTGTCGCAGTCCGGGAGAATCTGCTTGAAGAACTCCTCCAGAAACTGCAGATGCGTCGCATAGCTGCCGCTCACCGTCTCCTCCCCGCCTTCGTCGTCCTCCAGGGCGGTGATGATGTGGAATGGATTCAGCCTTCCATACTGCGCATTTCCCACGTTGATGAATTTGCCGTGGAGATTATCCGCCAGCTCCGTATATTCGTTTTCCGGGTCGAGGATGAAGATCTTGGCGTCCTCAGCGGCCAGGTTGACCAGGAGGGATTTCGTGGCATAGGACTTGCCGGAGCCGGATTTTCCGACGATAACCATGTTGGAATTGACCCGCTCGCTGTCCCGCCGGAAGAAGTCGATGAACACCGGCACACCGCCGCTCTCACCCAGCTTGATGCCGCCTTCGTCGGAGATATGGGAGAAAATCCAGGGGAAGCAGGCGGCCGCTGTATTGCTGGGGATGCCCCGGCCGTCCCCGGCCATCGGGTCCAGGGCGCTCACCTGGGAGCCCAGAAAGGCCTGCATCTGGTCAAATTCCATGTTGTTCAGCCGGAACCCGGCCTCCTGCCAGGTGCGGCGGATGTTCTTCTTCATGTCGCCGATGGTGGGCAGGAAGGAGGGCGGGGGCTGGGGAATCTTCATGTTCTTGCGCGTCGCGGCGATGTCGTAAGCGGTGATGTAGATGTTGCATTCCAGCAGCACCTCGCTGTCCCCCTGAAGGGTGGTCAGCAGCTCCTGGAGGGTGTTCAGATGGTTTTCGATTTCGATTCGCCGGGAATCCACCCCCGTGGAGGACCATTGGCCCCGCAGCTCCATCAAACTGCGGTCGATGCCGCGTATGGCCTTGTCCCTATCCATCTGGCGGACCTTGACCACCACCTTGGTCCCGGGGGAGCTCATCACGCCTGCGAGCCACGCGTCTCCCACCACCATGGGGTAGTTCACCACGCGGAAATTATGGGTGATGATGTGGTTCACCTCCACCCGCCGGACGCGGATATCCACGATGTTCGGCTGCGCCCACTTTGCGTAGTCCTCGGGGTTGATCTTTTCAATCTCGTGCTCGTCGAAATCCAGCTGATTGCTGTACTTGAGGAAGATCGCCAGCTCGGCCCCATACAGGCGGCGGACGGTGAGTTCGCCCTGCTGCAGGCTCGTCTGCGCATCCTTCATCATCATGTCCAGCTGGTTTTTGTCGCTCTCGAACAGGACGAGATAGTAGAAGGCGTCGATCACCTTATCGTCGCTGCAGAGGGCTTCCAGCTCGTTCATGCGGTCATAGGATATCTCTACGCGTATCTGATACTCCTCCTCGGTGAGCATCCCGCTTTCATAAGAGCTCTTCAGCTGCGCCAGCTTTTCCCGCTCCTTCTCCAGATAACGGTCGTAGTTGACGGGCCGCTCCAGCTTGATGATATTCGCGCTGTACCGCCCGTGCAGGGAGCGAAGCACGCGGCCGAAGCAGCCTTCGATGGAGGCCTTTCTTCTCAGTTCGCTGAAGAACCGGAATTCCACGGGGTCGATTTCAATCACCCCGCCGTAATAATCCTTTCCGTACTCGATGTAGCCGTCGCTGATCCCCGTGAAGCCAATCAGGTCCTGCATCATCTCCCGGGCAGTGTCCTTGTCCTTCGCAATGGCCCGCTTCTGGGCGAGCTCCGCGCTCTCCCTGCGGCGGCGTTCCCGGATGGCCTCTTTTTCCACTTCGGAGATCTTGTCGCTCTTCAGCAGCGCGTCCTCTTCCTTGCGGGTTAGCTTCCTTGCCGGGTCGGTCCCCTGCTCTCCGTCCTCGCCGTTTTTGGCGAATCCGTCGAAGAATTCCCGCTCCGCTTCTTCTCTGCGCCTCTGGAGGATCTCATCCTTCAGCTCCTGGGGCGTCTTCGGGTTGGCCAGGAGCTTGTCTTCGCGCTTCCTCGCTTTTTCCCCGGCCTTCGCTTCCCGCTTTTTGGCCGCCTTCGATTTCTTTTCCGACGCCCGGATTCGCCGCTGGGCCGCCGCCGCGCCTGCACTCTCCGCACGCTTCGCCTTCGCGGCCTTCTTCCGTTCTCCGGCAGGGACTTCCTCCGGGGTTTCGCCGGGGGTTTCCTCTGCGGCTTCTGCAGCCTTCTTTTTCCGCTTCCGGGCCTTCCGGGACTTCGCCTTCTTCCCGTCCTCCGCCCCTTCCCCGGCCCGCTCGCCGGTGAAAATGCGGCCCACGAGGGTATCCATCTCGTTTCCCCGCGCCCGCTCCACCAGCAGCGCGTCGTCGTAGATGCGCTGATACTTGCGCTTATAGGCGAAATGGGCGATCACATGCATCAGGTAGCGGTAATTGGGATTCTCGTCCAGGCGGATGAGCAGGACCGCAGCCGCCAGCACGACGCCCGCACAGAAAGCGAGCTTATGCGGCAAGGAGGAGACGAGGATGAAAATGACCATGGTGAGCCCAACGGCGGAAACGATGATATCCCCTATCTTCACACCCCGGAACAGCTCTACCTGTACCTTCGTTTTTCCTGGTATCAATCTGTTCATCTACCGGTCTCCATTACGTTCAAGAATTCTGGTCGTCCGCATCCCGCTTGAGGTCCTTGTAAACCTCGCGCATATACTCCGTTACGAAACGGCTGCTGAGGTCCTTGCCCTGAGACCGCCCCCGGATATCCTGCCCGGAGTTCCCTCGTTGCTGCGGCGGCTGGTTGTTCACCTGCCGGGACCGGCTGCCGCCGTTGTTCACGTTCCGGGGCTGCGGCTGGATATCCGGCTCGAGGTTCCCCGTCTGCTGCGGTCCCGGCTTATTCTCCTGCCGGGGCAGCCGACTGGCGCTGTCGTTGTTCTGCGGCTGAGGCTGAATACCCGGCTCGGGGTTCCCCGTCTGCTGTGGCTCCAGCTTATTCTCCTGCCGGGGCAGCCGGCTGCCGCTGTCGTTGTTCTGCGGCTGAGGCTGGATATCCGGCCCGAGGTTCCCCTTCTGCTGCTGCCCCGGCTTATTCTCCTGCCGGGGCAGCCGGCTGCCGCTGTCGTTGTTCTGCGGCTGAGGCTGGATATCCGGATTGAGGTTCCCCGTCTGCTGCGGCCCCGGCTTATTCTCCTGCCGGGGCTCCGGCCTGTACTGCTGCTGCGGCTGGTCACTGTTGTTCACTCTTTGGGTCTGCACCGGTCTGCTCGGTCTGCGGTCCGTTCCCCCCTGCTGCGGGAGCGGCTGCTGCCTCCCCTGGCCGCTCTGCTGGGGGGGCAGGTTGCCGGTGTTCCTCCCGGACCGGTTCTGGATGTCGGGCTCAAGCTTCACCTGCTGCGGGGCTCGGCTGCCGTTGTTCATGTTCCTGGGCTGAGGCTGGATATCCGGTTTGAGGTTCCCCTTCTGCGGCGGCCCCGGCTTATACTCCTGCCGGGGCTCCGGCCTGTACTGCTGCTGCGGCTGGACGCTGTTGTTCACTCTTTGGGTCTGCACCGGTCTGCCCGGTCTGCGGTCCGTTCCCCCCTGCTGCGGGAGCGGCTGCTGCCTCCCCTGGCCGCTCTGCTGGGAGGGCAGGTTGCCGGTGTTCCTCCCGGACCGGTTCTGGATGTCGGGCTCAAGCTTCACCTGCTGCGGGGCTCGGCTGCCGCTGTTCTTGTTCTGCGACTGAGGCGGGAGCTCTCTCCCGAGCTTATCCCTCTGCTGCGGCTCCGGCTGGTTTCCCTGTTTCCGGGGCTGCCCGCTGCCCGGTCCATCCGAAAGGTTCGGCCGTTTCTCCGGCCGGGAGAACGACATGCTGCGCTCTCTGACCCCCGAGCCGCCGGAGCCAGCCTTGACCTTGCCGGGCTCACCCCCCGGGGGAGGCGGACTGCCGCTTTTGTCGGCAGCGCCCCGCAGCTGGTTCACCATATTCTCCACCGCCA
>JAEEGL016171079.1_pt1 | contig 40073 bp, 27 predicted proteins | sample 9134231 | NCBI WGS metagenome assembly JAEEGL01 (sample SAMN16246548, study PRJNA631951) | gut metagenome | biome: gut microbiome; feature: rumen; material: fiber-attached | host: Bos | place: Iran: Karaj | collected 2018-10
ATCGAGAAGATGTCCAAGAGCATGTACAACGTGGTGAACCCGGACAAGATCTGCGACACCTACGGCGCCGACACCCTGCGTCTGTACGAGATGTTCCTCGGCCCCATCGAGCAGGCCAAGCCCTGGGATACCAAGGGTATCGACGGGGTCAACCGCTTCCTCAAGAAGTTCTGGCGCCTGTTCTGGGACCGCGACCAGTGGCTGGTCACGGACGAAGAACCCACGGCGGCCGAGCTCAAGGCCCTGCACAAGCTCATCGGCAAGGAGCAGGAAGACATTGAGCATTTCTCCTACAATACCACCATATCGGCCTTCATGATTGCGCTGAACGAGCTGCAGGGCTGTTCCAAGCGGAGCATCCTGGAGCCCCTGACGGTGCTGCTCTCGCCCTTCGCCCCGCACATTGCGGAGGAGCTGTGGCACCAACTGGGCAACGGCACCTCGGTGGTGTATGCCAGCTTCCCGGAGTACAGGCCCGAACTGGTGGTGGACGACGCGGTCAAGTATCCCGTCTCCTTCAACGGCAAGACGCGCTTCTTCGTGGAGGTGCCCGCTTCCGCCACGCCCGCCGAGGTGGAGGACACGGTCCGTTCCCACGAAAAAACGCCTTCCTACGTGGGTGACATGAACATCGCCAAGGTTATCGTGGTGCCCGGCCGGATTGTCAACGTGGTTCTCAAGAAATAGCCGGTATGGAAAAGAAAAAGGTTCTGATCGGCATCTTTGACTACATTGTCATCTCTTTCGGCGTCCTGCTGTTCGTCATGGGCTGGACTTCGTTCCTGCTGCCCAACAACATGATTGACGGCGGCCTTACCGGCGCGTCGGCCCTGCTGTCCATGGTGACGCATATCCCGGTGGACATCTGGTACTTCAGCATCAATACGCTGCTCCTCATCCTGGCCTGGCTGGTGCTGGGGCGCAGCTTTGGGGTCCGGACCATCTACGCCATCATCCTCTCCACCGTCCTGTTCCGGGTGCTGGGAGAAGACAACTTCATGATTCTCAAATCTTTGCCCGGCCAGCCGCTCTATGTGGGCGACGGCATCCTGGTGCCCATCATCGGCGGTCTGCTGGAGGCGGTGGGCCTGGCCCTCATCATCCTGAGGGGCGGTTCCACGGGCGGGACGGACATCCTGGCGCTCATCGTCAACAAGTTCTGGCCCGTTACGCTGGGAACCTTCTACCTGGTGGCGGACTTCGTGGTCATCACGCTCCTGATCTTCGTCCCGGGCCACACGTTCACCGACGTGGTGTACGGCTATGTGACCATGGGGGTCTGCGCCTATGTGCTGGACCTCATCATGCTGGGCAAGGAGGCGTCGGTGCAGGTGCTGGTCTTTTCCGACGAATACGAGAAGATAGGCCATTTCATCAACCACGACATGGGCCGCGGCTGCACGGCGCTCAAATCCATCGGCTGGTACACGCAGCAGGACCGGAAGGTGATGCTGGCGGTGCTGCGCCGGACAGAACTTTCGGACCTGGTGCGGGCTGTGAAGGAGATAGACCCCAAAGCTTTTGTGACGGTGGTTCCCGCCAACAACGTGTATGGCGAAGGCTTCTCGGAGATGAAGACCGGTATTCCTAAAAGAAAGAAAAAATAAGTACTATGGCAACCCTCAAGAAATCGCTGCTGACCCATGTGAAGGAGTGGCTCCTGGTCACGCTGGGCATCCTCATCTACGTGCTGGGCTGGTCGCTCTTCCTCATCCCCAACAACCTCATCGGCGGGGGCGTTTCGGGTATCAGCTCCATGATCCAGTATGCCACCAACGGGACCATCCAGATGGGCTATACCTATTTTGCCCTCAATGCCATCCTGCTCATCATCGCCTTCTTCATCCTGGGCATGGGGTTCGGGGCCAAGACCATCTATGCCATCATCCTGGCGTCGGTGGCGCTGCGTTTCCTGCCCGGCCTGCTGCCCGACAGCATCGTCAATACCCTGGCCCTCCAGAACGGCAAGCTCATGTCGGTGCTCATGGGCGGGCTCATGGCCGGAATCGGCATCGGGATGAGCATCTCCAACGGAGGGTCCACGGGCGGGACGGACATCATCGCCATCATTTATACGCGTTACCGCAATGTCTCGCCCGGGAAGGTCATCCTGGTGCTGGACTTCATCATCATCATGTCGTCCCTGCTGGTTCCCTCCTATGTGACGGAGGTGGATCCGGCCACGGGCGCCGCGCTGCTGGGGCCGGACGGGAATCCCGTCTCGCACCTGATGCCTTTCGCGGACAAGGTGACCACCGTGGTGTATGGCCTTATCCTGGTGACGGTGAACAGCTATGTGCTGGACATGTACATCTCCGGCTCGCAGCAGAGCGTGCAGCTTTTCATCCTTTCGCAGGAGTATGACAAGATTGCGGACGCCATTACCCACGAACTGCACCGCGGGGTCACGGTCCTGGACGGCAAGGGCTGGTACACCCAGCAGGACACCAAGGTGCTCATGGTTCTCACACGGAAGACGGACCTGAACCTCCTCCTCCGCTATATCAAGCAGATAGACCCCGCCGCCTTCCTGTCGGTGAGTTCCGTCAACGGCGTCTACGGAAAGGGGTTCGACACCATCAAGAAATAACGGCTCTTTGACATAGGATAAACGTGCCCGGGGAACTCCTGGTGTACGTTATGACTAATGATCTACTTCTAATCGGCCTCGTCCTTCTGTGCGTATTCCTCCCGGCTGCAGGCTCTGCCCTGTATCTGTGGCGGCGGAAGCGGAAGGAAAGCGGGGCAAAGGCCGGCCAGGATGGCCAGCCTGGAATGGCGGACGCAGAGCCCGCCTCCTACGAGTTGACGGCAATCGATCAGTTGTTATACGACAGGTGTTGCCGGTACATGACAGAACGCCGTCCCTACCTGGTGGATTCCTTTTCCCTCCAGGATCTGGCGAATGCTGTCTATACCAACAAAGGGACGCTGAGCCGGGCCATCAACCGGTTTTCCGGGCGCAACTTCCGGCAGTATGTCAACTATTACCGGGTGATGTACGCCATGGACTTGTTCCGCAAGAACATGGGGTTGCGCATTACAGACCTGTACCAGCTCGCAGGTTTCCATTCGGTCACATCGTTCTTCCAGAGCTTCAAGTCGGTGATGGGGGAACCCCCGAGCCACTGGTGTGCCCGGATGCGTCACAAAAAGTCTACTAACCTGAATGAATAATTAGGAATTATTCTCCGGGCGCGTTTATCCTTCTATCCCTTTCCAGGAATCCGGAACGGGAGCCGTTACATCCACCTCGGTCTTCTTGACGGGGTGGATGAATTGTATCCGGCGGGCCAGCAGGGAGATGCCGCCGTCCGGGTTGGAGCGCCGGGCGCCGTATTTGAGGTCTCCCTTGATGGGGCAGCCCATGTGGGCCAGCTGGCAGCGAATCTGGTGATGGCGGCCGGTAAACAGTTCTATTTCAAGAAGAAAATAGCGTTCCGTGGTTTGGATGAGCCGGTAGTGGAGGCGGGCTTCCTTGCCGCTTTTGGACACATAGGACTTGTTCTGGGCCTCGTTCCGGGTGAGAAAGTCCGTAAGGGTGTCTTCGTCCTTGGGCGGCCGGCTGGCGGTGAGGGCCCAGTAGGTCTTGTGGATGCGTCCTTCCCGGAGCATTTCGTTGAGCCTTTCCAGGGCCTTGGAGGTCTTGGCCAGGAGCACCACCCCGCTCACGGGGCGGTCCAGCCGGTGGGGAACTCCCATGAACACCTGCCCGGGCTTGCCGTCCCGCTGGGCCACGAAGGCCTTGAGGGTTTCGCTCAGCGGCTCGTCGCCCGTCTTGTCTCCCTGCACAATCTCTCCCGTCCGCTTGTTGAAGACCAGCAGGTGGTTGTCCTCATAGAGGATGCGGCTTTCCATATCCCGGAATTCCTCCGGCGTCATTTCCCTGTAGATGCCCATGGTGTGTCGATTCTTTTGCAAAGATACACCCATTTCTTTGAAGTTCGTACAAAAAGCTGCAGGAATCGGGTTATTTGTAAGTAAAAGGCTTTAATTAAATAATTTTATTATTCAAAGAAACGGGTTTATTAAAATCTTTTATTAACGAGGTGGGCTTAAATAATTTGTTTAAGTGAAAATAATTCCGCATATTTACCACTATACAATAACACTAAAGCTCATGAGAAGCAAAATTCTAGCGTTCCTTGCCGCAGGGATGGCCGTTTGGGCACTCATTCTCTGCTCCGTTCCGGACGCACATGCGCAGGGGAAACTCACCATCGAGGGCACGGTCCTGGACGAGTTGGGTGAACCCATGATCGGTGCGGGCGTCTTGGTAAAGAACACGGTTATCGGTGTCATCACAGACCTGGACGGTCATTACACCATTACGGTGGATGCAGCCGCCGGCGGCGGCGTGCTGGTCTTCTCCTCGCTCGGCTACGACGACCAGGAGATACCGGTGAACGGCCGTACCGAAATCAATGTACAAATGCAGCTCCAGACCACTTCGCTGGACGAAGTGGTGGTGGTGGGTTACGGTACCCAGAAGCGTGAGTCGGTAGTGGGCTCCATTTCCACCGTAGACGCTTCCAACCTGAAAGTACCTTCCGCCCAGCTGTCCAGCGGTCTTGCGGGACAGCTTTCGGGCGTGGTGGCCGTCCAGAAGAGCGGCCAGCCGGGCTCCTCCAGCGCGGACTTCTACATCCGCGGCGTATCGTCCTTCCAGGGGACGGTAACCCCGCTGGTGCTGGTGGACGGCGTGGAGCGCGACATAGACCTGGTGGATACGGACGACATTGCCTCCTTCTCCATCCTGAAGGATGCATCGGCATCGGCCGTGTACGGCGTGCGCGGGGCCAACGGCGTCATCATCATCACCACCAAGAAGGGCGACGTGGGACGTCCCAAGGTGAACCTGCGCAGCGAGACCGGCGTCACCCAGCCGCTCATCATGCCCAAGTTCGTGAATTCGGAACAGTTCGCCACCATGTACAACTGGGCCCGCGTATCCGGCGGTGACACCCGGTACTACTCGGATGAAGAGGTGGAGATGTACCGCACCGGCGCAGACCCGGACCTCTACCCCAACGTGAACTGGATGGACCAGATGTACCGCAAACTGGCCTCCAACCAGCGCGTGAACGTGTCGGTGAGCGGCGGTTCGGACGTAGTGCGCTACTTCGTTTCCGGCAGCTACTTCACGGAGAGTTCCATCTTCAAGAACGCCGGCAATGTGTACGACTACGATTCGTCCATCAGCTACGACAAATTTAACTTCCGCGCCAATGTGGACATCAACCTCACCGAGTCCACGGTGCTGAGCCTCAACCTGGCCAATATCTACGAGACGCGGGTGTCCCCGGGAACCAGCACCGGCACCATCTGGAGCTGGGCCTTCTCCACCTCCCCCAACGCCGTGCCCTATGAGTATTCGGACGGCACCATCTCGCGTCCTTCCGGTACCAACGAGAACCCCTGGAACCTCCTGGTGCATACGGGTTATTACGAGTCGTTCACCAACAGCGCCCAGTCCGTGATTGGCCTTACGCAGGACTTCGGGCCGCTCTGGGAGCCCCTGAAGGGCCTCACGGCCAGTTTCAAGTTTTCCTGGGACGCCTGGAACTACCAGAGCCAGGGACGCACCAAGACCCCGCGCCAGTACCACGCCACCGGCCGGGACGAGGACGGAAACCTCATACTGGGAGAACCCGTGGTGGAAGGTTCCTCCTCCCTGTCGTATTCGGCGGGCGGTTCCTCGTCCATGAATACCTATCTGGAAGCTTCCCTCAATTATAATAAGGTCATCGCCAGCATCCACCGCCTGGGTGCCATGGTGCTGTACAACCATTCCATCAAGCGCAATACCCTGGGCGGCAGCGCCACCACTTCGCTCCCGTACAAGAACCAGGGTATCGCCGGCCGTATCACCTATGCGCTCAAGGACCGCTACTTTGCGGAAGTGAACGTGGGTTACAACGGTTCCGAAAACTTTGCCCCGGGTCACCGCTTCGGTTTCTTCCCGGCCATCTCGGCGGGTTACATGATTTCCGAGGAAGACTTCTGGGCCCCCATCAAGAACACGGTGAACATGTTCAAGTTCAAGGGCTCGTACGGAAAGGTGGGTAACGACCAGATTGGCGGAGACCGCTGGCTGTACCTGCCCACGGTCATCTCCGGCAATTACGCCACCCTGGGCGAAACCGGCGGCAACGGCGGCTACGGCCTGGCCATCGGCCGTCCGGAGAACCTGAACTTCTCCTGGGAAGAGGAAACCAAGCTCAACCTGGGTGTGGAATTCGAACTCTGGCGCGAACTCCGCGTCATGGCAGACTACTTCGACTCCCACCGTACCGGCATCCTCATGCTCCGCGGCGGCCTGCCCGGCATCGCCGGTCTGCAGAATACCAGCAAGCTCCCTTACGTGAACGTGGGCGAAACCCGCAACCGGGGCGTGGATATGTCGGCCGAATGGCACAAGCAGGTCGGGAACTGGTTCTTCACCGGCCGCGGCAACTTCACCTACAACCGCAACAACCTGGTCAACAACGACGAACCGGACTGGAAGTACAAGTACCAGAACCGTATCGGCAAGCCTTACGGGGTGGGCGCCGGGCAGCCCTGGGGCCTGCTGGCCGTGGGTCTTTTCGAGAGCGAGGAAGACATTGCCAACTCTCCCAAGCAGACCTTCGGTGAATATCGCGTGGGCGACATCAAATACCAGGATATCAACGGTGACGGCCGCATCGACGCGGACGACCAGATTTACCTGGGCTATACCACCCTGCCGGAGATTACCTATGGTTTCGGCCTCAATGCCGAATACAAGGGATTCGACATCGGCGTCTTCTTCCAGGGCGTGAGCAACGTGAACTTCTTCGTGGGCGGTTCGTCCCTCACTTCTCCCTTCTCGTCCACCGCCATCGAGCGTTCCGCCGTGCAGCGGGATGTATGGGAGAAGGGCTGGGACTACCTCACCAACAACGGGGCGGACATGAGCAGGGCCGGCGAGGCCGTCTATCCGCGCCTTTCCATCGGCTCGGCCGCCGGTTCCTCCAACAACAGCCAGACCTCTTCCTGGTGGCAGCGGGACGGCTCCTATCTCCGCCTCAAGAACTTCGAGGTGGGCTATACCCTTCCCAAGAAATGGCTGGCCCGCCTGGGCTTCGTCCAGAGCGTCCGCTTCTACCTGTCGGGGAACAACCTCCTCACCTTCTCGTCCTTCAAGCTGTGGGATCCCGAGCAGGGCGGGGGACAGGGTGCTTCCTACCCCAACAACCGGGTCTATTCCATCGGCCTTAACGCGAATTTCTAATGGACTGGGAATATGAAAAAGACATTTAATATTATATGGATGGCAGTCGCCGCGGTCGTGCTGACCGCATCTTGCGACAAGTTCCTGGACCGTCAGGAAGACGAGCAGCTCACGGAAGAGAAGATCTGGGCATCGTTCAACTATACCCGGCAGTATTTCTTCAACTGCATGGGCTATCTCCCGGACGACGCCAATTCCTTCTACAGCAGCGTGCCTTACTTCGGAGCCACCGACGAGGCTTCCATGACCTGGAACTATTCCTACCGCTATATCAACTTCGGCTCCTGGAACGCCACCACGGTGCCCAACGACTATTTCAACCACCGCTACCAGTGCATCCGGGACTGCAACATCTTCCTCAAGAACGTGATGAACTGCTCGGACCCCGTGCTGGCCGCAGATACGGCCCGCCAGAAGCAGCTGGAGCTGTGGTATGCCTGCGTCCGCTGGGCCCGCGCGTATTCCTATTTCCTGCTCATGCGGGACTACGGCCCCATCTTCCTGGTGGGAGACGACCTCATGGACTTCACGGCCAGCACGCAGGAGCTCCAGCGGCCGCGTAATACCTGGGAGGAATGCGTGAAGTATGTGGTGGATGAAATGAACTGGTGCGCGGAAAACCTGCCCGTCACCCAGTCCAGCGCCAACCTGGGCCTGCCTACGCGCGGCGCCGCCCTGGCCGTCATTTCCCGCCTGGAGCTGTACAGCGCCCGCCCGCTGTTCAACGGCGCCACGCTGTACCGTACGGTCCGCAATCCCGACGGGACAGACCTCTTCCCGGCGCAGCCGGATCCCCAGAAATGGGTGCTGGCCGCCCAGGCCGCCCGGCGCGTCATCGACCAGGATACCTATAAGCTGTATAAGGACGAAAAGAATCCGGAAAACCCTTATCTGAACTACTACGGCGTCTTCCAGCAGACCTGGAACGATGAACTCATCTTTTGTGGCGGCGGTTACCAGAGCCGCTGGGCGCTGGGCGTGCACACCACCCCTACGGATATTGCCACCGGCGCCGCCTACGGCGGATGGGGCCCCACCCAGAGCTCTGTAGATGCCTATGCCATGGCTGGCGGCCGCTATCCCATCACCGGCTACGACCGCAGCGGAACCCCGCTGGTGGATTCCCGTTCCGGCTATCCGGCGGCAGACCGCGAGTTCGACCTGGCCAATATCGTCAATCCCTTCCTCAAGGCGCTGGAATGCTCGGAGGCAGACGCTACGTCCACCTCGCCGCGCATGTACGCCAACCGCGAGCCCCGTTTCTACGTTACCGTGTACTTCCCCGGAACCGGCTGGAAGCACGGCGAATCCGTGGGCCGGGCCTTCTTCGGAAACGGCATGAAGGGCCATACCACCCACGACTATCCCATCACGGGCTACCTGGTGAACAAGTGGTACGACCACACCCTGGATTCCTATCAGGGACAATGGGGCAACGTCACCTTCCCCACCATCCGCTATGCGGAAATCTACCTCAATTATATAGAGGCGGTGCTGGAATGCCAGAAAGCCGGCGTTTCCGGTGACGGGGTGGATTACAGCAAGGCCATGAGCTGCTGGGACGAGCTCCGTGCCCGGAGCGGCATGGCTCCCATCCTGGAAATCTATCCCGGCGCCACCGTGGATGAACTCATCGGCCTGGTGCACCGCGAGCGCCAGGTGGAGCTGGCCCAGGAAGGCCACCGCTACTACGACACCCGCACCTGGATGATTGCCACGGATGTGTGCAACGGGCCGGTCTATGGCCTGGACACGGACGTGGTGGGCAGCATCGGCGCCACCTCGGCCCCGGCCGAACTGTGGAAGCGCAAGGTGGTGGAAACCCGCGTGTTCCGCCCGCAGCACTACCTGTATCCTTTCCTGCAGCGTGAACTGGACCGCAACAAGGTCCTCACCCAGAACTACGGATGGTAAACCGCTAATCCTCAAGAACGATGAAAACAATGATCAAATACCTGGTTCCCGCAGCGCTGGTCCTGATGGCCGCCGCTGCCTGTGAGGACCACCGCTCAGACTATATGGAAGAGTTCCAGACCATGGTTTACTTCCGCAACGGGGGCGAGCAGGAGCTGAACCTGTTCCGCACCGGAGAGGATGGCCTGTACCAGATTCCCGTCTGCAAGAGCGGACGCAACCTGCAAGGTGAAATCAGCGCGGTCCTCATTCCCTTCGATGAGGCGCAGCTGTCCATGTACAATATCAAGTACGAGACCGACTATAAGCTGGTCCCGCCTTCCTGCTATCAGTTCGTGGACGCCGGCGGCTCTCCGCTTCCCGTCCAGAGCAGCGTGGACGTGGCGTTCGGCCCCTCGGATCCCTATCAGGTGATAACGCTCCGCGTGAATACCAATGAGGTGAGCGCCCTGCAGGAGGCCGATGAAGACGCCGAGTATGTGCTCGCCTTCCAGCTCTTCTCCGGCGGGAAGGTCTCTGCCGACATCAATTACATCCTGCTCAAGCCCTCCATCGACGTGCCGCAGCTGTCCCTGCTGAATGCCGGCGAGGAGCCCCATAAGTACACCCCGGCCAGCAAGGAGAAGGAAACCTATAAGAATACCGTTTCCCTGAACATGGAAGAGAACCGCTGGAACTTCACCTGCTCGCTGGAGGTGAAGGACGCCCAGTGGCTGGCCCAGTACAACAAGACCAAGGGCACCAAGTACGAGCTGCTGCCTTCGGCCCTGTTCGAACTGCCCGGCTCGGTGCTCAAATTCAATCAGGGAAGCACGGAAGTTTCCTTCGATGTCACCATTACCCGCAGCGGCATGGAGATGCTCAAGGAATATGCCCTGCCCATCGAACTGGCTTCCTGCAGCAAGAAGGAATTCGCCATCGACGGCAAGAACAACATCTTCATCCTGGTGCTGCGGCTGGATCCGGACCAGATTACCCTTACGGAGGACATGCTGTCCGTGAGCAGCCAGGCGCCCGGTGACGGCGGCGGCGCCGCCGCCCTGGTGGACAACGACGTGCTCACATACTGGCACTCCGTTTACTCCCGGCACGACGGCGATCCCACCTACGGCGAGTATGTGGACATTGCCCTCAAGACTCCGCTCAAGTCCATCGTCTTCTCTTACTGCACCCGTTCCCAGAACGGCAACGGCGTCCCGGTGTGCGTGGCCGTATGGGCCCGCAACGACACAGCCGAGCCCTGGAAGCAGGTGGGTGAGGATATCGAAACCGACGAAATGTTCAATTCTGTCACGGCACAGTGGATCACCCTGCCCGTCGTCACGGCAGAGAGCGCGTTCCGCTATGTCCGCTTCTCCGTGCTCAAGGCGAATCCGCGTGAATCCGGCGACCTCCGTCTCCAAGGCACCACCAACTTTACCGCCTTGTCCGAACTTCAACTTTATGGAACAAACTAACAGGCCATGAACAGAATCATCAGCATATTTGCAGTCCTAGTCCTCGGTGCAGCCTTCGCGTGCACCAAGGAGAAGCAGGAGACGCTTGCGCCTTCCTTCCGGATCGACACGGACCAGTATGGCGCCATCGTCCTGGAGCAGCACCGGCAGGTGGCCTTCGTCCCGGTGACCACCAATGTCCCGGAGACCGAATGGTCCATTACCTCCTCGGCGCCCTGGTGCCAGGCTTCCCGCAGCATATCGGCGGAAAAGGGCATCATGATTGCGGTGGATTCCAACACCGACAAAGAGAGCATGCGCCAGGCCCTGGTGCAGGTGAAAGCCGCCGGAGCGGAGTATAAGCTCATCATTTCCCAGTTCGGCTACGGGCCGGCCATCGTGGTGAGCAATGTCACCGTGGGGCCGGAAGGCGGCGATGTGTTCATGGACGTGGCGTCCAACATCCCCCTCAACGAGAGCCTCATCGCCAAGCCCAAGTATAATGTTGAAGATGGCGAGAACTGGATCCATTTCGTGGGCATCGTGGAAAATGCCACCAAAGCCTTTGCCACCACCCGCTTCGTCTTTGAAGTGGCCACCAACGAACTGCCGGACCAGCGCACGGCCACCGTGCCGCTGAAGGCCCTGGAGTCCCAGGACAGCAAGGCGGATACCCAGTGCCTCATTACTCAGAACAGTATCGATGTATCTGATCCTACTGTGTTTACGGACCAGAAGGTGCAGGTGCTGTCGGTGACGGCCAACCAGGACGACCCGTATTACAGCGGCGGCCCGGATGCCCTCTGCGACGGCAATTACGGCTCCTTCTACCATTCGCCGGCCGGCAAGGGCGCCACCACATTCCCCGTCATCTGGCAGTTCGAGCTGGGCGGCGGAGACCGCATCGACTACCTCAATGTCATGCACCGCGGCTCGGCATCCGGCAACGGCACCCACGGCCGCGGCCAGCTGGGCACGTTCAACGTCTATGCCAAGTACAGCGCCGGCGATGATTACACCCTGGTGCAGACCTTCGACTTCGGCGGCAACGGCGGCTACCAGACCGCCTGGTTCGACGAGCCCATCCAGAATGCCGTGGCCATCATGCTGGAAATCCTGGACGATGCAGACCCGAACCACAGCGAAGACGAAGGCAGCGACGGCCAGTACCTCTGCACCGCCGAGGTGGAATTCTTCAACACCAACCGCGGCGAGGTGAACGCCTGGATCGACAAGATCTTCAAGGACCGTTCCTGCTCCGAACTCCGGGAAGGCGTGACCAAGAAGGACATCATCCAGATGAATGCGGTGTCCCCGTACCTGGCCTCCAAGGTGGCCATCCCGCTGTTCAACGGTACGTACAACGAAAACGAGAAAGACTTCCGCATCCACAGCTATGAGCCTTATTCCGACAACCGCGTGAACCGGGCGCTGGTGATGCAGTTCTATTCGGCCATGAACAACCCCACCGGCATCCAGGTGCAGTCCGGCCAGGACATCATCGTGTGCGTGGACCAGATCCCCGCCGGGCAGACCGTCTCGCTGGCCGTGTACGGCGAGGAATCGGAGGACGGCCCCAACTACGGCGGCGCGGGTGAGAACGAAGGCTACAACCAGAACACCCTGCTGTCGGCCGGCGTGAACAATGTCCGCATCAACGCGGACGGCATGGCCTATATCATGAACACCGTTCCCGTGGAGAACCGGGCCGACATGGCCACCTTCAAGAACGTGAAGGTGCACATCCTGCCCGGCTGCGGCACGGTGCAGGGCTATTTCGACCCTACGCGCCACACCGACGAACGCTATAAGGAGCTCCTGAGCCACTGCACGTACAAGTACTTCATGGTCAAGGGCGAAAAGTGCCTGTTCCTGTTCCATACCAACCAGCTCCGCACAGACTGGCCCAACAGCATCCGCAGCGGTATCGGGGTGTGGGACGACATCGTGCGCTGGGAATGGGAACTCATGGGCCTTGACAAGATCAAGTGGTTCAACAACCACATGATGGCCGTCACTTCCACCAACAAGGAAGTGTACATGAACGCCACCAACCGCCGCGTGCAGTTCGGCGTAGGTACCATTGCAGAGATTGGTTCCCGCGAAAAGATGGAGGAAGGCACCGGCCAGGGCAATATCTGGGGGCCCGCCCACGAAATGGGCCACGTGAACCAGATGGCCATCAACTGGCGGTCCACCACCGAGAGTTCCAACAACCTCTTCTCCAACTACTGCGTGATGAAGCTGGCCGGAGACACCTACTACTCCGAGAAGCGCTGGTCGCGCGGCAAGAAGATCTCCGACCTGGCGGCGGACTATGCCAACCGTAAGCCCTGGGCCATCCTGGGCGACGGCAGTTACCAGGGTGAAGATCCGGACCTGCATCTGCGCATGAACTGGCAGCTGTGGAACTACTACCAGAACTGCGGCTACAAGAAGGACTTCTTCCCGGCCCTGTTCGCCTACTTCCGCGACGGGCACCAGATGCCCAACCAGGCGGCTCCCGCCTATTACGGAAAGGCGGAGAACGCCGGCGCCTGCCAGCTCGAATACTACGAGGCCTGCTGCACAGTAGCCGGAGAGGACCTGACCGAGTTCTTCGACGCGTGGGGCTTCTTCCGTACCATCGACCAGACCTATTCCCAGTACGGTGAAACCAAATATACCGTGACGGAGGCCATGATCAATGCTTCCAAGGCGCGCGTCCGCGACATGAAGCTTCCCAAGGCGGCCCCCATGCAGTACCTGGAAGACCGCACTAAGCATGGCGGGGAAACCTACAGCCAGATGGGCTACTGGACCCAGTTCAAGGAGAAGAAGGCCATCACCAAAGCGCCCAAGTACGAAGTCAACGGCAACAACATCTCGCTCACGGACTGCGACGAGGCCGTGGCGGTGGAAATCCGCCAGGGCGATTCCGCCACCGGCGAACTCCGCTACTTCTCCAACATGTTCACCTTTACGATCCCCGGTGGCATCAACCTGTCCACCCATTCTCTCTGGGCCGTCCAGGCAGACGGCAAACGTGTCGCCATACAAAAGAAATAGTAAAGAGCGCAGTATATGAAAACGAGTTATGAAACACCCCGGATGGACATACTGACACTGGATATGGGCAGTTGTGTCCTCAACGCATCCCTGACGGGCGGTTCTCCCACGACCAGCTCCAACATGGGCATCTACTCTGACTATGAGGACGATAATGATTTTTGGAATTAAGCGATAGGAGGAGTCATGATGAACAGAAATCATATTACTATGCTTGCAGCTTCAGTTTTTTTGGCCGCCATGGCTTTTTCCTGCGACAAGAATGTGGAGGAAGAGGCTCCCGAGGCGCGCCCTGCCGGAAAACTCACTTCCATCGAGGCCTATATCGTCCAGCCTCAGGACCCGGAAGCCACCAAGACGGATTATACCATTGACGAAACGAACAAGGTGGCCGTGTTCCAATGGGTGGACGGCGACCATATCGACGCCGTTGTCACAAAGGGGACTACCGTCAGTTCGGTGGTTTTCACCAAGCAGACGGACGACAGCGAACACACGAACTGGTTCCTGGACGGCAAGGTGGAAGGCCAGCCCACGCTGGCCCAGCGCAGCGGCTATGCCCTGGGCGATTTGGCTTTCTATCCTTCCCGCGTTTCTCCGGAGGCGCAGGCCGGCGGTTTTGTCGCCGACTGGAGCTATGAAGGAGGGAAATACTATCTGGATTTGCCCGCTTCCATCGCGCTTCCTTCCAGCAAACCGCTTTCCATCGTCCCTATGGTGGGTAAGAAGGATGCGGATGAGAAGTATGCCTTTACCCAGCCGGTAGGCGTACTGGCCGTCAAGGTGGAGAATCTGCCGCTGGAAGCAGACTTCATCTCCATCCACAGCGACCAGTATGCGCTGGCCGGCTCTTTTGAGCTGTCAGAGAACGGTGGCGTGTATTCCATCGCCGCCCGTGCGGCCGCTTCGGATGTGGAGAAGACCCTCACCCAGCATTTCTCGGGCATCTCCGGAGAGTACACGTTCTATTTTTCCCTTCCCGTGGGTGAGAATGTGTATAATGGTCTGGTACTTACGGTGGGTTCCTCTTCCGATGAAGACCTCCGCATGACCAAGACCATCGGAAAGGCCATCAATGTGCCCCGCGGCACCATTGTCCGGGCCCCTAAGTTGACCTTCACGCCGGTGGATCCCCAGTGGGCGGCCTATGGCACCGCAACGTTCAAGGATGATTTCCTGTGGAAAAACAATTCGGCCTTTGAATCATTAACTTCCGTAACGGTCACTTTGGAGCGCAGCGGATTGAACCCGAAAAAATACCGTATCAACAATCCTTATACCGTTGCCAGCGGGCAGGTGAGTTATACGCAGACGAATCCGGATCCCTACTTTGTATTCCTGATAGCGGATGACGGAACCATTTCCTATCCCGATTTCAAGACCGGTGTGAAGGACAGCAATGGTTATCCCATGAAGTTGGTCATGTCCGGAAGCAGCAGGGTGGTTTCTTCCCAGACGTCGGGTGATTTCTATGAACTGGTATTCAGTTCCCGTTATTCCTTGTACACGCCGGATGCCGGTCCCTCCAATGAGTATTGGACCAGGGACGATGTCATTCATCTGACGGTCAATGTGCCGGAAACCTGGAACAGCCTTGGCAACTGCACCTTCATCGACAACTTTATCTGGCCTTATGAAAATCTTACCGACCCGGTAGAACGTGATATTCAGCAGTCTAGCATTAATAGTAATCGATTCCGGATTGCCAAGCCGTATCCTGCCGCCGATGCCGATGAATGGTTCGAGTTTGATGCAAGCAATCCCAATGCGGTTACATCTGTCAATTATTATACGGGTACGACCGTCAATGATGATTCGAGTACAGAGGTTACATGGAAGGCAGTGGTTTGGAACGGGTATTATAATTTCAACTATTCGAATGTAATCAGCACACAGCCGAACGGACTGCCTTTGAAAGTCCAGATAGGCCCTTGCTACCGTTCCTCCAAGTATTTGACCGAGGCTTGGGACTATGATTATTCACAGGAAGTAGGAAGAGATAATGCCGCTTACGCTCCGAATATTCTCATCGTTTTCCCTCACACCGAGGAAACCTGGACCAGCCTTGGAAAGGGACGCTATATGGATGAGTGGTTCTGGAAGAACAACAGCTTCGCTCCGTATAACGTAGAGGTGGAAATCTGGCGCAGTGACCTGGATCCGAACCGCTATCGGGTTGCGAATCCTTATACGGTTGCCAACAAGGCATTCAAACGTACAGCTATTGCTGGTGCAGATGAATATCTCTTCTTGAAAGTGGATCCTTCAACGGGTCTTGTAACTTACGAGACGCTCAAGACCGGTATGGACTGGAGCAACAGTGCTGGACGCAATCTGGCGGCAGCCCACCCTGCTGTGTGGAATGCCCTCAAGGGTACCAATCTGGATGTTTCCACTACCAAGGTGGCATCCGGAACAGCTGCGGCACCGCTTGAAATCCAGCTTGCTGGTGTTTATTATGACAGTGCTGATAATACTCATTTCTATACGAACAGTACTGGTTTCAAGCACTTGTGGTTCCCTGATTTCTTTGCACAAGAATCTTGGACGGATTTTTGCGTTGGTACATATAAAGACAATATTTACGATACGAAAATCAACGGGACTTCTACGCTTGGCACCGTTGACATAGTCATCCAGCAGAGTTCGCTCAATGCGAAACGCTATCGCTTTGCCAATCCTTACAAGTCACTGGACGAAAGTCTGAAACTGGGCAATCCCGATGATTATATGTTTTTCCAGTACGACAATGGTCTGGTCTACTTCGAACCCCTTGAGACCGGTGTCCAGATGGATAACAGCAGTTCTATCCTGATGCTATCTCACCCTGTGGATGCCAATCTTAATGATGGGTATAAAGGATCTGGCAATGATTTCTCCGGCAGCAGCGTCTTGACGTGGAACAGTGCCGGGACTCCCAAAAAGATTCAACTGGGAGCCAATTGGTATGACAAGAATGATCCTACGTCTACCCATTGTTATACCCGTGGCGGTAGCGCCTGGTCGGAGAACGATCGTATCATCATTTCTTTCACTGAGGGAGATATTGCCAAGGTCACTCCTTACGAATTTGCCCTCAAGTCCGAGTTCCACAATCCGGTCGCCTCGCTGTCACTTCCTAACGGGACCCTGGATAAACTGGTGGTCAAGATTTACGGCGATCTGTCTGCCGTTACGGGGCTGCGTCTCTATCAGGCCGGCTGGATGGATAACGGCTATGTGGCTCCGGATTCGGAGGGCGTGGTTACCATGACGCAGTTTACCCAGTCTGTCTCGGGCGGCATCGACCTGAACTTCTGGTTTACCGGCAGCGCAGTGGGAGCCTCCTACCGATTTGAAGTGCTGGAGGCAGTCGTTGACGGCGTTTCCCTGCCGATTGTCCAGGACAAGGATGTGGCCCATATCGGCGGTATCATCGTCAATACCGGCGGCGACGCTGAGATTATCCGCGGATCTTCCCTGACCGTCACCGGATTCCGCATCCCGGCCCTGGTCACTTCCAATGCCGGCACGCTGATTGGCGCCTACGACGTCCGTTACGATGGCTATGGTGACCTCCAGGGCGATATCGACGTGGGCGTCAAGCGCTCCACCGACGGCGGCAAGACCTGGAGCCCTCTCATCATTGCCATGGATATGGGCATCACCGGCTATGAGGCCGAGGTGGCTGCCGGCACCATGACAGAGAAGCAGGCCCGCCTGAACAATGGTATCGGCGATCCCTGCCTGCTGGTGGATGAGAACACCGGCCGTCTCTTCTGCTTTGCCGTCTGGACCCATGGCCACTATAACGACCCCGACCGTCGTTCGCTCGCCTGGGCCGCCAAGGGCTTTGAAATTGACGAAACCCCGCAGTTCATGATGGTGTATTCCGACGATGACGGTATTACCTGGAGCGCGCCCGTCAACATCACCCGCCAAATCAAGAAGTACGACTGGCGCATGACCTTCCAGGGCCCCGGCCGCGGCATTACCATGAAGGACGGTACGCTTGTAATTCCTATCCAGCATCAGGAAGGGACGCAAAAGAACATGCACAACCTGTATCCGCTGAATTCCGGTATCGCCTATTCCACAGACCACGGTGAGACCTGGCATGCGCATAACTTTGCGCACACGATTACCAGTGAAAGTGCCGTTGCGGAAATCGAGCCGGGCGTCCTGCTACTGACCATGCGCGATGAAACGGATTCCCATTACCGCCGCAACTACTACACCACCGACCTCGGCCGCACCTGGACAGAGCATGCTTCCAACGGCAAGTTGTTGGATTCCACCTGCGAGGCTTCCATCCTCCACGTAGATGCCAACAAGAACATTCTGGGTAAGGACCTGGTATTGTTCTCCAATCCTCACAATACCTCCCGCAGCCGGATGACCATCCAGGCCAGTGAAGATAAAGGTGTTACCTGGAGCCACAGCCTCCTGATCGATTCCGGCGGTTCTTTGGGCTACTCCTGCCTGACGATGATAGACCCTGCCACCGTGGGTATCCTCTACGAGAGTTCCCGCGGAGATATCTTCTTCCAGGCCATCCCGCTCACCGATATAGTCAAATAATTAATGCACAACGATATGAAACTAATAACCCGACTTTGTTTGGCCGCATCCCTCGCCACCTTGCTGGCGGGATGCCAGGCCAAACAGGAAGCAGCACCGGACCTGACCTTTTCGGGCGATTCGGCCGCGCTGCTCAGCTCCGGCATCTCGGCTCCGGCAACGGAGACAACGGTGGCACTGGCGTTCCAGTCCACCCGGAGCTGGATGGCCGTTGCCGAAGACCAGGCTGGAGGACATGCCGGCTGGATTGTGATCCATCCGGCGGCGGGTACGGCCGGTGAAGCTTCCGTCACTATCACCATCACGGCCAACCCGAGTACGCAGGGCCGCAGCGGTATCGTCACCATCACTTCCGAAGATCTAAGCAAAACCATCCAGGTGACTCAGGAAGGCCGGAAAACCTATTCCGTCACGGAACTGCTGCTCAGCGACTCCGCCGTGGAGCTGCAGGAAGGGGATCTTTATGTCCTGACGGCAACCGTGCTTCCTACCTTTGCGGACGGCGACAAGACCGTCACCTGGAGCTCCTCCAAGCCGTCCGTAGCCACCGTGTCCGACGGCCTCGTCACTGCCCTGGCTCCCGGAACAACCGTCATCAAAGCCTCGGCCGCCGGGCTGAGCGCCAGCTGCACCGTCACGGTCTACGAAAAGCCCAGTGTGGTCCTGGTCGAGTCCATTACGCTGAACTATACCAGCCTCACGCTCACGGAAGGCGATTCCGCTGCGCTCACGGCCACCGTACTCCCGGAGAATGCCACTGACAAGACCGTCAGCTGGACCACTTCCGACGCTCAGGTAGCCACGGTATCCCAGTCCGGCGTCGTTACGGCCCTGAAGGCCGGTACCGCCGTGATTACGGCCACCGCCGGCGACAAGACCGCCACCTGTACCCTTACCGTAGAAGCTGCAGCAGTACCGGGCGGCTCCGGCGGTGAGAATCTGGACGATGATATTGATGTAGATCCTTGGAATTAAAAACAATAACCACAAATAATTATGAAAAAAGCTTTAATCGTTTTCGCTGCGCTGGCCCTCGTAGGCTGCGCCAAAGAAGTGAGCCGGATGGAAACCCCTGAGACTCCCGTCCTTCCTTCCACCCGTACCGTAACCATCACCGCCGGTTTCGACCAGGCCACCAAGACCGCCTACGACGCCCAGGGCAAGTTCTCCTGGGTAGCTGGGGACCAGATTGGCGTGGTGGTATCCAATGGCCAGGAAACCAAACAGGTAACTTTTGTGGCCGATGCCTCCGGTGCCACCACCACCTTCACCGGCCAGGTGGAAGAGGGGTATGATCTCACGGACTTCGCCTCCTATCCGTTCACGGGCCAGTATGACGGCTATGCCTGCAACGACCTCGCCTGGGATCCCGAAGTGGGGGGCTGGCGTATCTGGGGCTCCATCAAGCCCAGCCTGGAAGACCCGCTCTCCGGCACGCCCCTGATTGGCCAGCGGATTGAAGGCACCCAGGCTTTCAACTTCTCCACGGCCGTGGGCATCGTGAAATTCACGGTGAAGAATGTGCCCATCGAGGCCATCTGCGCCTTTATCCAGGTCGAGGGTGATAAAAACACCTACAACCTCAACGGCTGGTTCGACGTTTCCCAGACCGGCTACCTGAGCATGACCAGCGCCGTGGATCCCTGGCAGGACCGCTACAACTGGAATGCACCCACCGAGATCAACAGCACCATGGATTACTACTTCTTCCTGCCCGTCGGGACCATGCCCACCGGCGCCAAGTTCGAACTGCTGGATTCCAAGTGGGCTCCCATCTGCAGCTTTGCGTTCAAGAAGGACGTAGCCGTGGTCCGCAACGCCGTCACCAACATCGCCCCCATCGAGCTGGAACCCGCCGCCACCTTCACCCTGGACGACATCCTGGGTACCTATGACATGGAAGTTACGGCAGGTCCCTATTCTTCCAACGCGGCCGTGGGTGACCTCGTGATTGAAGCGAGTGACAACACCGAGAAGGGTAACATCATGATTACCAAGTTCGCAGGTGTTCCCGGCAAGCAGTATGGCAACTTTGACGGCGTGAACAAGCTCACCTTCCCCTGCGACCAGCTCTTCGGCGCCAACCCTTATGAGACGGCGGCCGACAAGCCTTACGTGGCCCTGGACTTCTATTCGGGCACCGTGGTGGATCCGGAATTCCTGGTACTGGAACGGGGTAAGATCAAGGGTATGGCCGACGCGATGGGCTTCCGCGGCTGCACGGAACTGGATTGGTACGGCAGCGCAGAAGTGGATGCACACGGCGGCTCCTGGCCTTGGGAGCTGTGCTATGCTTCCCTCATCGCCACCTGGAAAACAGAGACTCCCAGCACGGGCTCTACCGGTGAAGACCTGGGTGAAGCGGTGGACGTAGACCCCTGGAAATAGGCATTGCATTCATTTGAGAGGGGGCTGGCCCAATTCGGCCGGCCTCCCTTTTGATACTTATGAAGAAGATTGTTTACGCGCTTGCCGCATTGCTGGCGCTCGCCGGTTGTGCGAAGGATCAGACACGTGACGAGGCTCCCGTCCCGGCGCCGGAGGCCCGTCTGGTGACCATCACCGCCAGTTTCGACCCGGCCACCAAGACCGCCTATGACGCCCGGGGCAAGTTCTCCTGGGTGGCCGGCGACAAGATAGGCGTGCTGGTTTCCAACGGGCAGGAGACCCGGCAGGTGACTTTCGTGGCGCAGGCTTCCGGCGCCTCCACCTCTTTTTCCGGAGAGGTGCCGGCGGGCTTCGAGCTCAAGGATGCCGCTTCGTATCCGTTTGAGGGCGTGGTGGATGGCTACATCAGCAACGACCTCGCCTGGGACGCGGCCAAAGGCGGCTGGCGCATCTGGGGCTCCATCAAGCCCAGCCTGGAAGATCCGCTTTCGTGCATTCCCCTCATCGGCGTAAAGCTCTCCGGGACAAGGGACTACCGCTTCGCATCGGCCGCCGGCGTGGTGAAGTTTACCGTGCAGGATGTGCCCATGGAAACGGCGTTTGCCTACTTGGAGGTGCCGGCCGAATCCGGCAGCAACCTCAATGGCTGGTACGACCTTTCCGGGACCGGTTACCTGAGCATGGCCGGGGCCGTGGAGCCCTGGAAGGACCGCTATAACTGGAATGTCCCCACGGCGGAGCATTCCACGCTGGACTACTATTTCTTCCTGCCGGAGGGGACCCTGCCCCAGGGCACCCGCTTTGAGCTCCGGAATGCCGCTTGGGAGACCCTCTGTTCCGCCGAATTCCAGAAAGAGGTGGCGGTGCAGCGCAATGTGGTCACGAGCGTGGCTCCGCTGGTGCTGGGAGAGGTGCCCGAGCCGGTGGAGACGCCGGGCACAGGCCTTCGGACCGTGCATATCGACACGCCTGACGGAAAGGGGATTACCAGCAAGGATAACTGGACCGAGGGCTGCCGGATGGTCATTGTGGACGACAGCGGCCATACTTACTACAGCAGCGATGCCGTGCAGGTGAAGGGCCGCGGCAACTCCACCTGGACCTATCCCAAGAAGCCCTATGCCATCAAGTTGCCGGAGAAAACCGACCTGATTGGGACGGGGGCCGACAAAAGCTGGGTGCTCCTGGCGAACTGGATGGACCGGACGCTGCTGCGGAACGAGGTGGCCTTCGAGCTGGGCCGCCGCTCCGGACTTTCCTGGACGCCTTCCGGCGAGTTCGTGGAGCTGTACCTCAACGGGAAGCACCAGGGGAACTACTGGCTGGGCGAGAAGGTCAAGACCGGGAAGGCGCGTCTGACGGCGGACTTTCTCATCGAGATGGATACCTATTACGATGCCGACTGGCGCTTCTACAGCCAGTATGGCCGGCGGGTGAACGAAAACCGCTCCGGCATGCCCATCGGTGTCAAGGAGCCGGACGATGACATGACCGAGGAACTCTTTGCAACGCTGAAGTCGCTGGTGGCCGGGGTGGAGGAAAGTCTCTACCTGGGGACGGGGGACTACCGCACGCTCCTGGACGCAGCCTCCTTTGCCGACTGGTACCTGGTGCACGAACTCTGCTGGAACGGCGAACCCAACCATCCCAAGAGCTGCTATTTCCATTTCCGGGACGGGGTCATGTATGCCGGCCCCCTCTGGGACTTCGACTGGTACACCTTCCAGCCCTCCCAGAGCGGCCTGCTGATTAGCAAGAGCATCTATTTTGAAAAGCTCCTGGCCGATGCGTCTTTCTGCGAACTTCTCCGCACCCGCTGGGCGGCGCTGAAGCCTTCCTTCGAGACTATGGGGGACTACATCGACGCCAAGGCGGCGGAAATCCGTGCCTCCGAGCCGCTGAACTGGGCCCTCTGGCCCTGCACCTCCTCTTCCGTAAACGGTGATGAGCGCATGAGTTTCGACGCCGCCGTCGCCCGGCTCAAGAATGCGCTCAACCAGCGGATTGAAACCCTGGATGCGGCCGTAAGGAAGTTGTAGGCCGGGGGGGCGCTTGGTGTGGGGGGTGACTGGTGGGGGTGGAGTGTGCCGGTGAGGGTGGAGTGTTGCAGGTTGGGGTTGGAAGTGTTGCAGGTCTGCATTTTTTGGCTGACCTGTAACGCAAATCGGCCTCTCACCGCGTATAGCGTTTCAGTTCAAAGGAAAAACGCAGACCTGCAACGCAAACTGCCTTGACCTGAAACGCAACTGGCGCCGACCTGGCACAGAGAACTCCCGGGACTTGGAACAGTATGGACCTAACCTGCCTTGGGCGTGCTGACTCCGGAGGAGAGCTGGTTGTATTTGTTGAAAAATATGGCTACCTTCGCGGGTAAGCCGGAAGAGATGGGTTCCAAGTATGCCGTGGTGGCGGAAGCCTCCCGCATGCACCGCCTTCCGGACGCAGAACTAATCCAGTACCTATTCACCAAGGTCTTTAGGTATACTGGCGATTAATGTGGGTTGGCGGGACGCGGCGTGGCACACAAAACGCTGACCGTGAGGTGATTACAAAAAGTAAGTTGCGTCATTTGACGCAACTTACTTTTTGTAATATTCACATCCTCAAGTGGTTACGTGACACGGGCGAGCGGTGATGTTGGAAAAGAGACCAGCTCGAAATTCCGGGCTGGTCTCTTTTTGTTCATGGGTGGGATTACTAATTATTCTTACCGTAAAGCTTAATCTCCGCAATAGCAGTTGATCCTCCTTGAGGAGTCGTGAGTATGCTCGGAGTAGGCCCGGATTTTATGATGCCAACTCTTAAATAGGTAAAGGCGTCTGTAGCAACTAGTTTAGGAAGAATAATAGTTTGGCCTCTTCCAACGTTCATATAATCTTCCTCAACAGTTTGCACTTGATTCCAGGTTGTTCCGTTATTGCTGACTGCAAATCTGATAGCTCTGGGGCTGCTGTTGTCCCCATTAGGGCGAGTCGTATACTCCAGCCTAAAGGTTTTAAGGGGTGAGGCTAAAGCAATATCTATATAGGCGCCATAATCAGGATCAAGATTCGTCCAGTCATAGTCGTCGCCAGCCTGAGAACTATATGCAGTATGCCAGTATGTCGATAAATCACCATCAACGAGGCTGGCATAGCCATTGCCATCGTAAGGAGTTCCTCCGCTATATGTGGCATCGGTACTAACTGTTAACATGGGGTACGACAATGCGATAGGAGGAAGGTCTACATAATGGATATTGCCGGCATTCTTAAACGTATAGCCGTGTCCATTCGTTTCTACTTTATATATTAAGTAATAATCTCCTACGGCTAAACCTGTCAATTCCTTACTTCCGGATTCGGTGAATGTAAGGTCTGCATCTCCGCTCAAGAGCGCTTCGACACCAGCACTGATGGAATTGGCGGCCTTCACCTTGACACCTGTAATGAGAGAATTATTAATGGTTACATTAACAATTGCATCGTCTGTACTATACGCAGCACTGGCACCGTTGGCATAGTTGAAACAGTCTGCCAGCATAGGTGTTGCACCCGGGAATACGATCTCAATCTTGGGGTTCTGGCTGCAATCTTCATTCGCGCCCCCCATATAATATGGTGCGAGCTGGATGTTCAGAATCTTTCCTTCGCTATCTTTATTGATAATTCTGTTGTTCTGATATACAGGGGTGTATCCCCAATATGGATTGTCGTACCAGAGTTCTTTTTCGTCGTAATAACTCGGCCCGTATTGGTCAATGCCGGTGCGGAAACTGTCGTTGATAATAACGTCTGTTCCCAAATCATTCCTGACGGTAAAGGTAAGATAGTCGTTAGGACCTGTACCGAATTGTTGGGCGCCATAAGTGTCGAACATGGGGCCATACGGATTCACAAGACGGTAGCGATTGGCTTCAGTTTTATGCTGTTGGATTTCAACGTCAAAGTAGGTATTAGCCGTCAGGCCATTTGCGCCACACCATCCAGCAGCCTGATAGAAAGTATGGTTGTCTACAAATTTACCCGTACCCAGGCTCACCCAGTCTTCCACGGAGATGGTGGGGAGGGGGAGCAGGTGGCCCTTGACGATAGAAATGGCCTTCTTGGTTGCCGCGGTGGTTTTGATGGCATTACCGGAGCCGTCCTGCACCTGGAATGTTGCGCCGGCACTGATGGTTCCAACGGGAACCGGCATATAGACACTGATGGTGGAGCCGGCTGCCTGCTGCGGGAAATTCACGGTGATACTGTTACCGGGTGACGTACATTCGTTCATCTGCAGGCCATTCGCGGCATCCAGCGGGAACACGCCGGATAATTTGTTGCTGCTGGTAATCAGCACCACTTTCCTGGCATTCACGGGAACATTGCTCAAGGTTATCTTGAGAACGCCGGTTGCCGTGGTGAATACATATTCGTTTCCACTGTCAACTGTACCAATCAGCGGAACTTTCACCTGCGTGAAATCGGTTCCGCTTACGGTGTATTCGGCCGGAAGAGTAATACTATAGTTATCTTTGGTGCCGCTGATTGTCAGGTCGGCAGGATATACCGCGTAATAGGATAGCGGGTAATCAGTGCTGATTGCCCCACGTGCTTTAAACGTGGCTTGGTCGCCGTTGATGGTCGATTCGTCAATGTCGCAGGTGTACCAATTTGCCGAATAAGGGTCGGCACTGGCATATGCCAACAATTTGATTTTATCATCATTGACCCAGGTGATCACGGCCTTTTTAGCCGTTGCATCTTCCGTGTAGGCAGTTTTGGTGTCGATGGCGTTGTTGTCGATGGTAGCCTTAATCTGGAAATCGGCTGATTCCGCTGGGACAGGCTGGTCGACAGCGGGTTCTTCAACTTTTGCGCAGGCGGCGCTCATGAGCAGGGCAATGCCCAGAATGGAGAAAGAAATCTGTCTCATAGCTTAGTCCTCCCAAGGGTCAAATTCGTCATCGATGTCCAAATCAATGTATTGATTCTGTGAATTGGTCTTGTACGAACCGCAAATAATCTGTTGCGGCGATACCATCAGCACTTCCGTAACTGGCGATAGATACTGTTTTTTCATATGCTTTGTGTTTTAGTGTTTTGTGTTCCAAAAGGGGTGGCGTGGGGCGCCGGGGTTAAAGAATGAAGGTGGTTTCAGCTCTTTAACTGATGTAAAGATAATAATTATATTTTTGAAATCAGCGGTTTATTTGCCCGGTTTGATAATAAAATATTTTACGAAGTGGCGCTAATAGCCTATAGAAACATTAAGAATATAAACATTCTATGCCGATATGATAAAGAATTGTTAGCCGGTTTCTGTGGTTTTATGCTTTTTTCGTGTGCAATCGTTAGTTGATTGATAAAAGTAAAATGTGGCCCAACCTTCTCGCTCTCACCGGCTACTTGACCCAGGACCCTGTTCAGGTGGAGGCCGTCTGTGAACGGAATCTGCCGGTGGTGTCGATGTTGACGCGGTGAATGACGATTTTCACCAGCGAACAGCGCCGAAATGCTTTGATAATCAAAAAATTTTCGTATCTTTGCACGCCTTTTTTGGAGGGCTTTTTCCCCCTTGAAGGGAAAACCACGTTAGATAACATTCTAAATTATTAATACACAATGAAAAAACAGTACATGGTTCCGGAGACGATTCCGTTTGTTTTAGAATTCGAAGCTTTTGTAATGGCTTCGGGTGAGAATTTAAGTAACCGCTCTTATGGTGAAAGCGGTGAAGATAGTAGTTGTTTCTGGGAATAATATAGTGCCTTATGAAAAAAACTGGTTACACCTTTTTTGTTGTGGGCGCCGTCATTGCCCTCGCCTCTTGTGTAAAAGAAACAATTCAGAACGAGTCTCCCAATAACTTCGTGCTCCCTTCCGATATTCCTACGGAAATTGTATGTGAAATAGATCAAGAAACTACCAAGACACAGTATGCCGAAAACAAAACTTTCGGCTGGACAAAGAACGACCAGGTTCGTATGCCTGTTGTCAAATGGTCTGGCAGCAGTATTACAGCATGTGACTTCTATACCTTTACAACATTAGATGCTTCTGGAAGCGCCTCGGCAACGTTTATCTTGAACGGAACATCCGGCACAGTTTTGGACAACTATAACCCCAATCCGAATGGCGTTGATGGTAATTGGACAAGTTTAGGATATTTGGTTTACCCGAGTGGCCTTTTTAACAAAGAATATGATGGTAACAAACCTGTTGTGAATCTCCCTGCGAGTATCGTTTATAACAATAACACTCCTCTTGATGGTGAGGTCGTTCCCATGATTGGACGAAAGGATGGCGATAAGTATAAGTTCCATACAGCTGTGGGTATCATTAAACTAACCATCAGCAATGCTCCTTCAGCCGGCAAGAAGATTAAACTTGTATCTACCGACAAGCCGATAGCCGGTAAATTTACTATTTCAGACGTGGATGACAAGATATCTCAAGTTGCAAACACCTCAGCCAAGAGCGGTGAAGGAGTAAACGAACTGTTATTGACAGGTCTTTCGCTAACGGCTGGTGAACAATATGATTTCTATCTACCTGTTCCCGTTGGTAGTTACTCTGCTAAATCTCTTACTATCAGTATTTTGGATGATAAGGATTTGCCTCTCCTTGAGCAGACTATTGCCAGGGAATTGAACATTGCACGCAATGAAGTTCTGTCTATCCCGACTCTGCTCTACCACCGCGTTTATATTAAAGGTAGTCTTTCTGATCCGCGGTTATATACAGAGAATCCCTATTCTAAAAATGGTACTATCCGGACGATAATATCTAGGGACAAGTTGACCAAGGATAATTATAACATACAGAATTGGCCATCAGGTAATAAGTTCCAAGCTAATCAAGATGCTTGGCAAATGAATGGTCATAAGGATTTCTTGATGAATGAGACGGAGTCTGGTTTGTTTTATCTTCAGTATATAGTTTGTACCAATGGGAATCAGCCTACAGCCCTTAGTGATGACAATGTGGCGATATATGGTTCGGTTCCCTTCTACTTCGCTCCAGCTTCCAAAAAGATTCCTGTGACTGAATCCTGGCTAAACGTGCCTTATGTTTCAACTGCAGAAGGCTCTGTGGCAAATCTAGTCGATGGGAATACTGGAACTTATTGGCATTCTCCCTATGGTAGTGAAAATCCTGCACGGAATGCTACTTATGGCCAGATTATTTCCGTTGATTTGAATGAAGGAACTTCAAGCACTGATGGCGAATTTTACTTCTCTTTCTGCACGAGAAGTGGAGCCATAAATAATCATGCAAAAGTCATTGATATCTATGTTTCCAATGTGCGTTGGGATGAAGCGTCATTTGATACGGACAAGGTGAAGGTCGGCTCAACGACTAATGCATTGGAAGGGATTTATCCTTATTCCGGCACATGGATAAAGTCACCTATTATATGCTCTGGTAGCGGATCTTATCGCTATATAACCGTTTCGATTTTAAAGGGCGCTTATGGAGATGCAGAGACTGATTTGAGGAACGGTGATTCTACTCATATGGCCGAAATTGAGTTCTATAAAAAGTAGCTCCGTTTTTGCTAGTTTAATGTCAGCCCTGCCATTAGGTAGGGCTTTTTTGTATAAGTCAGACGATTATGATGCGCCGCCGATGGGGGCAAAATAGATGTCATACAAGAACCGCCCTTTTGGGACGGTTCAGGGGAGGCAAGCCTCCAGACGGATGGTCGTGAAGCCACCAGTTCAGAGAACTGGTTCAGGCTCGATTAGCGCACAACAATGCGCCAATGAGCTTTTACGTGTTCTTTTCTACCGCGACGGACTCTCCAGTAGGAGTGTACGCGAACGCGTCTGGCGCTTGTACCTAGTACAAGTAAACCAACAAATGCGGCTCGAATGTCCATTGAAACAAGATTATTAAGCGTGAGGGCCGTTGTGGGAGAGATGTACCCCATCCGTCAAGAATCAAAAAAGGAGCGTCAACTACACATTCGGCAGTGACGCTCCTTGTAGAGGAGCCGCATTTGCCCCACAATCTTGTTTCGGCACAAAGGTATAACTCTTTTTGAAAAACGCAAAGGAATCTCAGGGAAATCTCTCTGCCTAAGCGTAGGGAGAGTATAGATGTCGCTTTTGCCCCTTCCTTCGACAAACCCCATCGTCATTTCAGAAAGTTTCGCTATCTTCACGGCAAATAAAAGAGCAGGTATGGAAACAGGCAAACCTATCACGGCGGAGAAGCCAGGAACGGCGGAACTCATCGAAGCCATCCGCCAGCGGCATTCGGTCCGGCAGTACAAGGACCAGCCCATAGAAATGGACAAGGTCGCCGTCCTCCAAAGCGCCATCGGGCGTTACAACGCGGAAGGCGGCCTGAATATCCAACTCGTCCTGGAAGAGCCCAAAGCCTTTTCCAGCAAGCTCTTTACCTACGGAACCTTCTCAGGCGTAAGGAATTACCTCGTGATGGCCGCGCCCAAAGGGAAGGAGACGGAAGAGAAAGTGGGCTACTACGGGGAACAGCTGGTCCTCCTGGCCCAGACCCTCGGCCTCAACACCTGCTGGGTGGGACTCACCTACAGGAAGGTGCCCGGCGCCTTTGCGCTAAGGGCGGGGGACATCGTCCACTGCGTCATATCCCTCGGCTACGGAGCCCATCCGGGCAAGCAGCATCCCCTGAAGCCGGCCGGGAAGTTCTACGAGGCCGAAGGGCCCGTTCCCGCCTGGTTCTCCCGGGGCCTCGAGGCGGCGCTTCTCGCCCCCACCGCCGTCAATCAGCAGAAATTCAAGTTCATCCTTCGCGACGGGAACCAGGTGGAAACCAAGACCTTCTTCTCCCCGTGGGGGTATACCCTTGTGGATTTGGGCATCGTCAAGTGCCATTTTGAAATAGGTGCCGGAAAAGAAAATTTTGTTTGGAAAATATGAAAAAGTCATTGATTCTGGCGCTTTTAGCCGGCGCCGCTCTCCTTTTCTCCTGCAAGGAACCCGCCCAGCAGCAGGCGGCGCCCTCTTTTGATGATGTGATAGCCACGCGGCGGAGCGTCCGCAGCTACGACGCCTCCAAAACCATCACCGAAGCCCAGGTGCGCACCCTTCTCACGGCCACGCAGGAAGCCCCTTCCTGGGCCAATATGGAGCCCACCAAATACTATGTGGCCATAAGCGAAGCAAAGCGCACCGCCCTGTTGGAAATGGTGGGCGGCAACAAGGAACGCGTCAGCGATGCGCCCGTCCTCATCGTCTCCACCTTCGAGAGCGGCAAGTCCGGCTTCTTCCGGGGGCAGCAGACCAACGAGGTGGGGGACGGCTGGGGCGCGTACGACAACGGCCTCAGCAACGCCTACCTCATCCTCCAGGCCCGCGCCATGGGCTTCGACACGCTCATCATGGGCATGCGAGATGCAGAGGCCATCCGGGCGGAATTCGGCATCCCCGAGACAGAGACCGTCATGGCGGTCATCGCCCTCGGCTATCGGGCCCAGGAGCCCAGCCGGCCGGAAAGAAGGCCCCTGGACGACGTCGTAAGCTTCTTCTAATCAGGCCAGAACAGACGGGAATCCAGAAAGAATCTACTTCTTTTTCTTGTTCTTCTTTTGGCCGACTCCCTGTTCAATCTGCTTGACGAAGTCGTATTCATGTGTGGACGGGATTTGGAACGAGAAAACCGTCCCGCCGCTTTTGTGGGTCAATGCAAAGTCTCCCAGGTTGATGATATCCATTCCTATCAACATGCCGAACCCGTTCAGATGGCCTTCTGTCACTTGGATATCCCTGACCAGAATCTTATTGGGCAAAATCATGTCCACCATATACACGTTAACCAGGCTTTGTCCCTGTGCATGATAGGTCATGCATTTAGAAATAGGTGAGAGGTTCAGTTCCTTCACCACTTCGGTAGAAATCACGGAAGCCATGGCTCCCGTGTCCCAAAGTGCGTCATAAGAGAGGAATCCTTTTGAAGATACCTGTTCGTTTGAGGCATGGGCATCGTGAATACGCACCGGAGTCATCAAGTCCGATGTCAATTTGTCGTGTCGAAGGGTAAAGGCAACGGGATCCATATCAGAAGGCTACACGGGAAGTAAAGTAACGCTGGCTGTAGGCTCCGTCACCGGCGGTGCAGAGCTGCAACATGAAATTACCCTTCCCGAAGCGATGCAAGGCCGTATCGTATCCATCGCGGAGGGTATTGAACGCCCCCATGACACCATCCTTAGTGATGATGAGATACTTCCCTTCATACTGCTTCACCAGGGCATCCTGATTCTCTAGATAGTATTTGAACAAAGCCTCAATCATAGCCTTTAGGCATTAATCTTTGCAAAAGTACAACTTTTTTCACAATTGCCAAACTCTGCAAATATCACACCGGCGTTGACCGGCGGCTGTTTTGGGCGAGGTCTCTTTTTAGGGCGAGGACCTAGCCCGCTGAATGTGCCGCAGGGTGCCTCAGGAGGCATATTTGCTGGGCTAGGTCCTGTCGATAAAAGTAGACCTGGCCCAAAAGATAACGCAGTACGACAACCTCTGATTAGTTCCGGGGCCCCCAGACCTTTTCCATGAGGGCGAAGCCGTAGGGGTCGTACCCTTTCAGGTCTTCGTAGTTGAAGGGGAAATAGTCGTTTTCTCCCCAGTAGGCCTCACAGATTTCGGAAAAGTACTCCTGGGGGTTGTTGGTGGCATAGACCTTGGCACCATAGGTGTCGTCATAATGCTCGATGAGGGTATTCTTGTCCAGCCGGTAGGCCGTATTCACATACAGGCCGGCCTTCATGGCTTTGTCATAGGCCTCCTTCACGTCCTTGTTGTCGAATCCGCCCGGAAGGGCCTGGTCGTGATAGAGGTGGCATAGCTCATGGAGCACCATGTAGGGCTGGTTCTGGTTGGACCAGCTGACATAATGGACATAATTGCAGAGCTCCACGCAGTGCCATTTCTCTGTCATATATCCCTGGGAAGCCAGCCATTCCTTGGAAGGATGGTACCAGGCGGCGCCGTCCGTGAGATCCTTTTCCAGCCAGACGGGCCGCTTGTGCATCACGGTCAGGGCCGATTCGGGAAGGAGAGCGTCAATCTCGTCCAGATTCTTTTCCAGCAGGGCGATGGCCTTTTTGGCCGAAGGCGTATCTTTCAATTGCGTCCGGATCATATAGACCCATTCTCCGTGGCGGACGCCGGTAAAGCCGGCCGGCGCGGGTACGGCTGGCTCCTGGGGCTCGGGATCCTTTTGTTCCTGCGGATTGGGAACCGGGGCGGGGGTGTCTTTCCGGCATCCCGGAAGCAGGAGGCACGAGGCGGCAAGAAAGATAAGGAAGTATTTTTTCATAGAATCGGTATTTGGGGATGCATAGTTAAGCATTATTCCCGATAAATCCAAAAAACACTAACTTTGCAGGGTATGAAAGTCATCGTTGCACCGGATTCGTTCAAGGGCTGCCTCCCGGCTGGGAAGGTGGCGGGGACGGTGGCAGCTGCCCTCCGTGAACGCCATCCGGACTGGGAGGTGGTTCAGCTGCCGCTCTCCGACGGGGGAGAGGGGACGCTGGATATCGTTACGCCGGCCATCGGCGGAACCATCTGCCGGGCGCAGGTGCATGACCCGCTGGGGCGGATGGTCGATGCCCGTTTCGGCCTCTCGGGCGATACCGCCGTCATCGAGGTGGCGGAAGCCTGCGGCCTGCAGCGGCTGGCGCCCCGGGAGCGGAATCCCCTGGCCGCATCCAGCTATGGCGTTGGGGAACTGCTCCTTGCGGCCTTCCGGCAGGGTGCCCGGCACTTTCTCATCGGCCTTGGCGGAACGGCCACCTGCGACGGCGGCGAAGGCATGCTGCAGGTGCCGGGCCTCCGGGAAACCCTCAGGGGCTGCAGCCTGGAGCTCCTTTCCGACGTAGACAATCCCTTTGTGGGCCCCTGCGGCGCCGCCCGCGTTTTTGCGCCCCAGAAAGGCGCTTCCCCTGCCGATGTGGAGGTGCTGGAGCGTCGCCTGGAAGCCCTCGCCGGCCGGATGCTGCAGGAGACCGGTGTCGATGTGAGGCACCTTCCCGGCGCCGGTGCCGCCGGGGGCCTCGGCGGTGCCCTCGTGGCGTATTTCGGCGCATCCGTGGCCTCCGGCATCGACCGCGTGCTCGGGCTGCTTCAGTTTGATTCACTGGTTGCCGATGCCCGTCTCATCGTCACCGGCGAAGGAAAGTCGGACCGGCAGACCCTGGGCGGAAAAGTCCCCCTGGGCGTCCTCCGGCATGCGCGCGGGGTTCCCGTCGTCCTCCTCTCCGGCCGCATCGAAGACCCCGGCGAACTCCTGGCCGCCGGCTTCTCCCGGCTGCTCCAGGTCTCCCCGTCGGGACTGGCCCTGGAGGAAGCCGTGAGGCCGGAAACGGCCCGTGCCAACCTCCGTCGTGCCGCCGGGCTCCTGTGATGCCACTTGCGTTTCTGTTGCCAAGGTGCAGGTCTGCGGTGTTGTTGGCGCCGGCCTGACGGTGTTCTCACAGACTTGCTCCACCGTAGACTCTGTAATCTCGATTCCCGGCGCCGGTCTGCGGGTTTTTTGTCGCCGGTCTGCAAGGTTTTAGCAGACTTGCGCCAGGAATCGGCCTCTGGGAACGTACGATGGCACCGGCCTGCGGGTTTTTTGTCGCCGGTCTGCTGAAATGCCGCAGACTTGCTCCAGGAATCGGCCTCTGGGCACGTACGCCGGTGCCGGCCTGCGGGTTTATTGTCGCCGGTCTGCTGAAATGCCGCAGACTTGCGCCAGGAATCGGCCTCTGGGAACTTACGATGGCACCGGCATGCAAAGTTTTAACAGACTTGCGCCACGGGCAAGCCACCCATCAAGCATTTTCGGCCATTTTTGCTTATTGTCTGGCTCGGTCGAGCCACTCATCAAGCATTTTTGGCCGTTTTCGCTTATCGTCTGGCTCGGTCGAGCCACCCATCAAGCATTTCGGGCGTTTTTCGCTTATCGTCTGGCTCGGCCAAGCCACCCATCAAGCATTTTCGGCCGTTTTTGCTTATCGTCTGGCTCGGTCGGGCCACTCATCAAGCATTTCGGGCCTTTTTTGCTTATCGTCTGGCTCGGTCGAGCCACCCATCAAGCATTTCGGGCCGTTTTTGCTTATCGTCTGGCATGTTGCGGTGCACGGTGTGGGCGAAAAGTCATGTCGGTGCACGAAACCGGCCCCCGCGGCATAAGGGGTGTTGCAAAAACTGCCCGAAATGATGCACTGAAACGTTTGTTGCAGTCTTTGTAACATCCGTTACAGCCCTTGCGCGTACCTATAAGTACTTTTGTTGCGGGGGACCACTCCCCGAAGCAACTGGAACTTATAACCCAACTATACGTCTATGTTAAAATTCAAAGCAATTCTGACAGCCGCCCTGCTGGCAGTGGGCTTTACGGCCCTGGCGCAGCAGCAGGTGACGGTCACCGGTGTGGTGACTTCGTCGGCAGACGGCTATGGCGTCATCGGCGCCGCCGTCATGGAAAAAGGAACGTCGAACGGTGTAGTGACCGACTTCGACGGTAATTTCACCCTCAAGGTGGAACTGGGCAAGACCCTCGAGATCAGCTGTATCGGTTACAGGACTGTGGAGGTGGCCGCCGCCGAGAACCTCTCCGTCATCCTGGACGAGGATGTGGCGGAACTCTCCGAAGTGGTGGTGACCGGTTACCAGACCCAGCGCAAGGCCGACCTCACCGGCTCCGTATCCGTGATCAAGACGGACGAAATGAAGACCACCAGCGGCACCGACCCCATGCGTGCCCTGCAGGGCCGCGTTCCCGGCATGACCATCACCAGCAACGGCTCCCCGAGCGGCGCCGGTACGGTGCGCATCCGTGGTATCGGCTCGTTCAATTCCTCGCAGGATCCGCTCTATATTATTGACGGTGTCCCCACCACCAGCGGACTGAATTCCCTGAACACGAACGACATCGAGTCCATGCAGGTCCTTAAGGACGCCGCCTCGGCCTCCATCTACGGCAGCCGCGCCGCCAACGGCGTCATCGTCATTACCACCCGTAAAGGTAAGAAGGGCGACAAGGTGAGCATCGACTTCTCCGCCAACCTGACGGCCCAGACCTACAACCGCCAGGCCATGATGTCCCTGTCCAACAGTGCCGAATATGCCACTGCGATGGCCCAGGCCGCCCTGAACGACGGACTGGATCCCGCGCAGTATGCCGCCAACTACGGCCTCAACCTCAACGCGTCGGCCGGCACGCCTATCCAGGCTTACGACCCGGCCACCGACCAGGTCAAGACATATACGGTGAACGGCCTGTACGATGGTTTCGTGAACAGCAAGAAGACCATGCGGTACAGCGATACCGACTGGCTCAAGTCCATTTCCCGCACCGGTTTCCTCCAGAGCTACGACCTCTCCCTGTCCAACGTGAGCGACCGCTCTTCGGTGCTGGTATCCGTGGGCTACAAGAACAACACGGGTATCCTGAAATATACGGACTTCCAGAACATTGCCGCCCGTGTGAATTCCAGCCTCAAAGTGAACAAGTATGTCACTGTGGGTGAGAACCTTACCATTACCCACACCACGCAGGTGGACAGCGCTCCCATGGAGAACGCCCTCAAGATGTCTCCCACCCTGCCGGTGTACGAGGAAGACGGCGTCACCTTCTCAGGCCCCGTGGGCGGCATGAGCGATCGTCAGAACCCGCTCCGCGAGCTGTACCACAACCGCGACAACGCCCTCAAGGTTTGGCGTATCTTCGGCAATGCCTTCCTGGACGTGACCCCCATCCAGGGCCTGCTGCTCCGATCCAACTTCGGTGTGGACTTCAATAACAACTACATCCACTCGGTGACCTACACCTGGCATTCCGACGTGGTGAACAACGACACTCCTTCCACCACCATGGCCGGCACCAACGACATGAAGTGGACCTGGTCCAACACCGCCAACTACAACTTCAAGCTGGGTGCGGACCATACCTTCAATGCCTTGGCCGGTATCGAGCTCTACAGCCAGCGCGTGGCGGACTTCAACGCTTACGCCCAGATGTTTGCACTGGAGAACTACAACTACATGTTCCCCAAGTCGGCCACCGGCACGCAGCGTTCCTACGGTATCGAGGAAGGATACAACCTGGTCTCTTTCTTCGGCAAGATTGACTATAACTGGAAAGACCTCCTGCTGGCTTCCTTCACCATCCGCCACGACGGTTCTTCCCGTTTCGGCGCCAACAACCGCTACGGTACCTTCCCCGCCTTCACGCTGGGTTACCGTGTGTCCCAGCACATGAACGTGGATTGGGTGGACGACCTCAAAGTCCGTGCATCCTGGGGTGAGACCGGTAACCAGGCCATCTCCAACTACGCCCGTTTCGGCCTCTATGAGGCCATCTACGGCGGCGAGCGCAACCAGTCCACGGCCTACGACCTCCGGCTGCAGGGCTCCGGCACCTTCCCTTCGGGCTTCATCGCCACCCAGAGCCAGAACAACAACCTGAAGTGGGAAACCACCGAGCAGTACAACGCCGGTCTGGACTTCTCCCTGTTCAAGAGCTCCATCTACGGTACCTTCGACACCTATATCAAGAATGTGAAGGACATGCTCATCAACCCGGCCTACCTGGGCTCCATGGGTGAGGGCGGCGCCTCCTGGCTCAACGGTCCGAGCCTTCGCAACTGGGGTATGGAACTGGCCGTGGGATACCGCAAGACGCTAGATAACGGCCTGTATTACAATATCTACGGCAATGTGGACTTCTACCGCAGCCGGGTGACTTACCTGCCCGAAACCACCACCGGTTCCTATGTGCATACCGCCAAGGAGAACCTGGTCGAATCCCGCCGCCCCTACGGTTCCATCGTGGGCTACGTGGTGGACGGCCTGTACCAGAGCAGGGAAGAGGTGCTGGCCAGCGGCCAGGAGAACGCCCGCGTGGGCGGCCTCAAGTATGCCGACCTCGATGGCAACGGCATCATCAACGAGTGGGACCAGACCTGGATCTTCAGCCCCGTTCCGGACTTCTCCTGGGGCTTGAACATCGACCTGGCCTATCACGACTTCGACCTGTCCATGTTCTGGCAGGGCGTGGCCGGCCAGGATGTGTACAACAACCAGAAGTTCCAGACCGACTTCTTCTCCATCACCGACCCCGGTTCCAACAAGGGTAACCGCATGCTGAATGCCTGGACCCAGGCCAACAAGGCATCCACCATCCCGGCCCTCACCACCAACAATACCGGCAACGAAGGCCGCGCCAGCAGCTACTTCGTGGAGAACGGTTCCTACGCCAAGCTCCGTCAGGTGCAGCTGGGTTACAAGCTGCCCCAGCGCATCCTCGAAAAGCTCCACATGAGCAACGCCCGCGTGTATCTGTCGGGACAGAACCTGCTCACCCTCAAGAGCCGCAGCCTTACCTGTTCCGACCCTGAAAACCCCAACTGGGCCTATCCTAACTGTACTTCGTTCACCTTTGGTGTTCAGGTTGGTTTCTAATGAATAATAAGAGACAGATATGAAAACATTATATAAAGTTCTCGCTATTTGCTGCGCTTTCACCTTCATGGCCTGCAATAAATTCATTGACGTGCAGCCTAAGGGCGTGATTGACGAAGGCCTGGCCATGAGCCAGCCCGACGAGATGGTTACGGCCGCCTACGCCAAACTGGGTGACGACTGGTACACCTATCCGTTCAACCTGTGGCCGTACGGCGACCTCAGCAGTGACGACTGCTACAAAGGCGGCTCCGGTACCACCGATACCGACTACCATGCCCTGGAAGTGTGGTCCAACCTCACGTCTTCCACTCCCGGCGGTCACCTGGACGAGCTGTGGTATCAGCTTTACTGCTCGGTGAGCCGCTGCAACCGCGCCCTGGTTTCGCTGCGTGAATACGGCGAAGCTTCCCTGGGAGCGGATACCGCCAAGATCCGTGAAGCCGAGGTCCGTTTCCTCCGCGCCCACTTCTATTTCAAGCTCATCCAGCTCTGGTACCAGGTTCCGTGGGTGGACGAGGTGGTCTATGAGAACCATACCGAAGAGCAAACGCCCAACAACGCTCTGTCCCACGCCGAGCTCATGGACAAGATTGTGGCCGATTTCAAGTTTGCCTACGATACGCTTCCTGTCCAGCAGGCCGACGGAGGCCGCGCCAACAAGATCGCTGCTGCCGCCTACCTGGCCAAGTGCTATCTGACCATGGCCTGGGGCGACGGTTATGAGAAGAACACCGGCGTGAACCACATCAACCAGGAGTACATGCAGAACGTGCTTACTTATACCAAGGACGTGCAGAATTCCTCCTATGGTTACCTGGAAGACTACGGCGACATCTTCCTTCCGGAATACAAGAACTCCAAGGAGAGCGTCTTTGCCGTGCAGCACTCCAATTATGAGGACGACAACACCCGTTTCGGCCGCGCCAACTGGAGCAACATGCTCAACGGCTGCTGGGGCATGTGGTCCTGCGGCTGGGACTTCCACAAGCCTTCCCAGAACCTGGTGAACGCGTTCAAGACCCGGAACGGCCTTCCCCTGTTCGAGGATTTCAACGACGAGATCGCCTACCCGGTCAATGGCGCCGCCAATGCCCAGAAATGGGATCCGCGCCTGTTCCACACCGTGGGCATGCCTACTTTCCCTTACAAGTATGAGGCTGAGTACACCATGACTACCGACAATTCCCGCAACCCGAGCACCTACGGTTACTACGCTTCGCTGAAGGAAGTGCCCCAGCGCTCGAACGGTGAGGCCTACGACAATCCCTGGCAGGCTTTCCCCATGAACGACTATGTGTTCCGTTACACCGACGTCATGCTCATGCGGGCCGAAGCGCTCATCGAGACTGGCGGCCTGGAAGAGGCCCGCGGCATCGTCAACGACATCCGCAGCCGCGCCAAGAACTCCGTTTCCAAGCACATCGCCTATGCCGCCGACCAGTGCGAGATCGCCCTCTATTCCGCCGACGATTTCAGCACCAAGGAGAAAGCCCGGGTGCGCCTGCAGTGGGAACGCCGTCTGGAGATGGCCATGGAATACAGCCGTTTCTTCGACCTGCGCCGCTGGGGCATCGCCTCCTCCACGCTCAACACCTTCTTCGAGGAAGAGCAGGACGCCGTCTATGACGGCCAGGCCTATGCCGCCTACTACAAGGACGCCCACTTCACCACCGAAAAGAACGAGTACTTCCCCATCCCTTATCCGCAGATGTACTACGTGCCCGGCCTGTACACCCAGAACAAGAATTACAATTAATCCATAGGAGAGCGTATGAAAACAATCAATAATAACTTCCTGACGGCCTGCGCCGCGCTAGCGGTCTTTTGCTCCTGCCAGAAAAAGAGCATCGAAAGGGTGGAACCGGTCCTCAAGGCCCCGGATGCCGGCCAGATTACCGGCGCCCTCCAGGGTGACGACTATGTCTGGTCCTGGCCTTCCCAGAATGCCGACATGCGCGTGGTCATCTACCGCAACGGCACCCTTTCCGCCTCTGAAACCGTGAAAGGCACCAGCTTTACGCACAAGAGCGTTCCCACGAACATCCCTTTCGAATATGTGTTCAAACTCACCGACGGAACCAACTTCTCCGTGGGCGTGGTGAAACAGTATACCCGTCCCGGTGCCACAAGCATCAGCGGCATTACCATGAGCCAGCTGGATAAACTGGGCGGTTATGACGCCCTGGTGGAGTGGGACCGCGCCGCCGATGCCAGCAGCATCAACTTCTCCGCTACCAACGGCAGCCGGACCATCAACGAAAAGCTGAGCGGCAGCGAAACCAGCTACAAGATTGAGGATGTGCAGGACGGCGAGACCTGGTCGGTGACCCTGGTGGCCGTGAATGACAAGGGCTCCGCCCTCCCGAGCGCTTCCTCCCTCCGTATCGGCAAGACGGCCATCGGCTTCCTGAGCGTCTACGCTACGCCCGATGAGCTGGTTGCCGACGGGGACGATGACGAGGCTTCGGCCTGGCTGTGGCTGCACGACACCTATCCCACCGCCGAGTTCATTCCTTTCACCTCCGTCACTTCCGTCGACGATGTGTACCGCTTCCGCGTACTGTTCTGGCTGCGTGACCTGGAAGGCGTGAGCGAGAGCGATGTCTGGGACATCCCTGCCGATGTCCAGGCTGCGACTCCTTACATCCGCGAGTGGTACAAACAGGGCGGAAGTCTCCTCCTCTGGAGCCACGCCACCGTCTATGCCGGCCACCTAGGCCGCATCAGCCTTGACGAGATGAAATCCAACGACCACGCTTTCGGCTTCGGCCCCGGCGGCATCAACAACGACGTGTGGAAGATGGCCGTGGAGCTCAATCCCGACCATAAGTTCAAGAAGGACCATTCCACCCATCCCATCTACAAGGGACTGGAAGTGGAGACCACTCCCGACACCAAACTCATCGCCTTCAAAGGACCGGGTTGGACGGAAGACCATAACTGCCTGTACTTCAACCTGCCCAGCCTCTGGACCGGCATCGGCAATCAGGAGGAGGCCTGCTACGCACAATGCACACAGACCTACGGCATCTATCCGCTCGGCACCTGGGACAGCCAGATA
>JAEEGL014269836.1_pt1 | contig 40070 bp, 34 predicted proteins | sample 9134231 | NCBI WGS metagenome assembly JAEEGL01 (sample SAMN16246548, study PRJNA631951) | gut metagenome | biome: gut microbiome; feature: rumen; material: fiber-attached | host: Bos | place: Iran: Karaj | collected 2018-10
AATATCAAAATTTATAAAATATTACAATACTGAGCGTTTACAGGAAAAATTAAAAGAGCTAACACCTATTGAATATAGGTCATTAGCTCTTAAAGGTCTTTTTTAATCACTGTCCGTTTTAATCAAACAGATTCTCGGTGGATAGCATTTTATTTTTTAGATTTATTTTTTGCTGATAATGATAAATATATTTTCATTTGAAGCTTAACTGGAACAAATCTTAATAAAAATCTAGTAAATTTAACTCTAAAGCCTAAAGCTGATATTAGCTTTTTAGTTTTATATGCATCATGATATGCTTTTTTAACAACATCTTTTGCTTCAAAGAATTTACCAAAATTATTTAATTTATCATTTTCTTCTGAATTAGCTCTATTAATCCATTTTGTATTAACATAGCTTGGCGTTACAGCAATTACTCTAATTTTTCTTGGCTTTAATTCTACTGCTAATGCTTCTGAATATCTTAAAACAAAAGCTTTAGATGCAGCATATGTTGCCATATAAGGTAGTGGCTGATATGCAGCTCTAGATGCAATTTGAATTATAGTAGCTTTTTCTTTCATATAAGGCAAAGAATATCGTGTTAAAGCAACTAATGCTTTATCATTTAAATCAATCATTCCTAAATCATCATCTAAATTTATTTTTTCTTCTTCTCCCATTTTTCCATAGCCAGCACTATTAATTAATAATTTAATATTTGGCTTTTCTAAATCAATTAATTCTTTTAATTTCTTTAGGGAGAATGATTTAGATAAATCTAGGGGAATTATTCTTAATTTAAAAGATGATATTAATTCTAATTCCTTTAGGTCCTTTTCATTTCTTGAAATAACCCAAACCTCATCAACTGATACCCATTTATTAGCTTGATATAAAAATTCTCTTCCTAGGCCTGAAGATGCCCCTGTAATTATAGCTATATCCATTATTTAAATTTCTTTCCGTCAGTAAATGCTTTTCCGACAATCTCAGATACTAATAAATAATAATGATTTGCAGGATCATAAGAAATTGCTTCTAGCTTCTTAGGGTCAATTTTATCATCAGTTAAAATACATTCATCAACTGATACATTAACAATTCTTCCTACTAATCTTCCATCTTCACCAAGATTAACCACTTCACACTCTAAAGTAAGTGGATATTCATCAAATAGTGGAGCATTAACAAAGCTAGATTTAGTAGCATGGAAGCCGGCATTGGAAATCTTATTTGGTTCTTCTCTACCTGATACAATTCCGAAATAATCAGATGCAGCAAGTGTAGATTTAGTTGCTACAGATAAAGTAAATGCCTTTGTTTTAATTAAATTATCTGTAGTCTTATGAGAAGATAGGTTAACTTCTACCTTATCATAATCATAAATACCACCCCAAGCGGCATTCATTAAATTAGGAATACCTTTTTCATCATATGTTCCTAGCATTAATACTGGTTGGGGATAAATCCAAGTTTTTACACCAAAGTTTTTTCTCATAAATTATTCTCCTCCTTATATTTATTTATTCCAAGCAATAATCTATTAAGACCTTCTTTAACATTCTCTAAGGATGTTGCAAGATTGATTCTAATAAAACTATCAAATCCCTTGCCATATATTTTACCATACTGGAAGTGTACTTTAAAATTGTCATAAAGGTATTTACATAATTTCACACTATCATTTGTAATCTTAGATATATCTATCCAGGCTAAATATGTAGCATCTGAATAATGATAATTTAAATCTTTTAAATTAACCATTAAAAATGTTTTTAAATATCTTTTATTCTCATAAATATATCTATTCATTTCATTAAGCCAATTATCTCCCTTATTAAGGGCTGTAATAAAGGCATCATATACAAATACATTGCCTTCAGCAACCTCATCAGTATTTAAGCCTCTATCAACTAGCTTTCTAATTTCTTCATTAGGTATTACAACACAAGCTCCTTGTAAGCCTGCAAGGTTAAAGCATTTAGATGGAGATATTGTGCAAATTGAAATATCTTTGGCTTCTTCAATTGATAATAATGGAATATATTCAAATCCAGGAGATACAATATCACAATGTATTTCATCTGATAAAATTAATACATTATTCTCTTTACATATTTTAGCTATTCTTTGTAGTTCTCCTCTTGTCCAGATTTTTCCTACTGGGTTTTGAGGATTACATAAAATTAGCATTTTTACATTATTTTTAATTCTTGCCTCGAAATCTTTCCAGTCAAGCTTATATTCACTACCATCATATACTAATTCTGTTTCAGCAACAGATCTATGATTATTTAAAATAGAATTATAAAAAATATTATATGTAGGAGTCATTAATAAAATTCTATCTCCTACCTCAGTCATTTTTCTAACAATGCTAGAAATGGCTGGAACTACACCAGTTGAAAAAATCATCCAATTCTTATCTAAATCAACATGATGTCTTCTCTTCCAAAAATCAACAAAGGCCTCAAAGAATTCAGCAGGTGTATTTGTATACCCAAACGCACCCTTTTCGCATCTATCCATGATGGCAAGTTTAATTTCTGGCATAGTATCAAAATCCATGTCGGCAACCCACATAGGTAATACATTTTCATCTTCCCATTTTAATGAATATACATTTTTTCTATCTGCAATCTTATCAAAATTATACATAATTAGTCCTTTGTAATAATTTTAGTTTTTGTCTTATCAATCATTTCATCATCTAAAATGATTTCACCTATTGATTCTGCACTAATAATTCCATTAATTGGATTCTTTACAGAATCTATTTTAGATGTAATTTCAGCATCTATATCCTTACATAATTCGAAACATAAATTAGTATTTATTAATTTACAATTAATAAGCTTTAATCCTTCAATATAGCATAAGCCCTGATTAGATTCTATTGTACAATTAATAAATGTTAAATTCTTGGAATTCCATCCTAAATATTCACCAATAATTGTAGAATTTGATACAACTACATTTTCGCAATTCCATAATGCATCTTTAGAATTTAATTTAGCATTATCTATTGTAATATTTGAACCACCATCAAAAATATAATTACCAGAGATTGTAAAATTCTTTACTTCTATATTTTTAGAATTCATTCCAAAATAATCTCCTCTAACAAAGACATCTGTTAATTTAATATTTTCACAGCTCCACAATGTTTCTTCAGCTAGAGTTATATTAGTGTTTTCTAGTGTTATATTTTTAGATCTTCTAAATTGTTTTGGTGCTTCTATTATTGAATCCTTTATATAAATATTTTCAGAATACCAAAGACCAGATCTAGCAGTTTCTAAAAATGACGAATTATATATTTGTATATTTTTTGAATACCATACTGGATATTTCCATTTGAAAAATGAATTATGAATAACAATATCATGACATTCCTTTAATGGTGATTCACCATCCTCAAATGTAGAATCATAATATGTAACATTATTAACATGATATTGTGCTCTCTCACCAGTAAAGATTTTTTGCCTATATTCTTTCATAATATCCTTTCTTTTATGAATTAAATGAATTTATAGCTGATAATAAATAATCCTTTTTATAGAAATTGTCATAATCAATTTCATAATCAACATCAATACCATTTTCAATTAATTCATTATCAGAATTTTTCACCCCATATAGGCCACTTAAAACAATTAAAGCGCCTGTTGGTGTTACAACTGGTGCAATACAACAAGCACCTCCACCACTCTTTTGACCTATTATTTTAGCATAATTATGTTTCTTACAATAATGAACAAAATCATTAGCACAGCTAAATGAATATTCACTACTTAAAACATAATAATTAAATTGTGTATATGCATCATCATCACAGAAATCTCCATCGAAATCAGAATCAACTTTAAATATTTCTTTTGAATAATGATTGTTTCTAACATTAATAAAATCTAATACAATATCTTCATTAGTCATTAGACCTAATGTTTGAGCTAAAGAAAATGTATCTCCACCACCATTTAATGAAATATCGAAAATAACATTTTCTACTCCTAATTCTATAAACTCTTTAAAATCAGTAGCTATTGCCTTTGCGGTATTATAGTCACTATCCATAGAGAATTCACCAAATGGTATAATTGCAGTTTTATCATCAATTAATACATAACCACCAAAATTGTTATTTGAATAATATAATAATGATGAAGCTGATTTAAGTCTTGAACGAAGATTGTTCATATTGTAGCCTCTAGTTGATTGATATGATGAAACATCATTTCTATTAATTAAATCTGAAATTGATATTGTTGTATGAAGATCATTTAGGCTTGCTATAAATTTCTTTGTTTGAACTAAATAAGTATCTTGATCTAAATAGATTGATTTATTTAAAGCTAATAATTCTCTTAAATTATTTTTATCAAAGTATCTTAATCCATAAAATTCATTAAATATTAAATTTAAAAAATTAAAATTATATTCAGCATATTTTTCATTAAAGCTTAGACTTACATCAGAATTCTTTATTTTACTTGGTGGACAGTTTCCATCAGCAAGTGAATATCCAAAATATTTAGCTCCAGTATAATAAACATAATAATATGAATCTAATGAGAAAAATGCATTAATAACATGGAATGGAATTAATATTTTATTATCTGCTTTTTCAAGCTTTAGATTATAATCATCAAGATTTATTACAGTCATTATATCTTCATCTACTTCATCTACTGTTAATAATAAATTTTGATTATAGCGTGAATCTAAAAGATATTGTTTTTCATCAACAGAGAATATTTCAAAATCATAAATGATAAATTGATTATTTTCATAATCTAATTTAATATGCTTATTAAATCCTTGTGTAACAAATCTGTAATTGTTATCTTCACTTACAATTACATCCTTGTCAAAATAATTAATTGATTTAATATAATCCTCAACAGCTACATAAGGAATGCCGCCATCGAAAAAATATGTAGTAAGATTACTACTTTTTACATCAAAAATCGAATCTTTATCTGGAACAAATTTTAATTCTCTTTTAAAGCCGATGACCTCTCCATCATCATTTTTAATATCTTTTCTAGCTGGTTTACAAGAAGAAAGGCTTGCGGTTAATAATAATGCAATTATAAAACAAAATAATTTTTTCATATTATGCTAAAGCCTCCCTTTCTTTATTAATCTTATCATATATCTTATCAGCTTGATTCATTAGTGCTGTAGATGCCTTTAGAATCTTTTCTTTATTTTTCTTAAAGCATTCTACTACTTCAAGTGATAATTTATTATTTTTAGCTGAATCATTTAAAATACCTATTGTCTTATCGATACTCCAAGCCTCTTTATAGCTTCTTTTAGCTATTAGAGCACTAATAACATCAGCAACTTGTAATATTTGCTGATCAATTGTTAATTCATCCTTTGTAAGCTTTTGTGGATAGCCACTTCCATCTAATCTTTCATGATGTCTATAAGCTATTTCTATAATATCGTAATCCATTTTAGATTTTAAAATATCTTTTGTAAATGTTACATGCTTTTTCATTTTAGTGTATTCTGCATCACTTAGCTTATCAGGCTTTTCTAATATTTTAAGTGATATTTTAACTTTACCTAAATCATGAGCAAGACCTGCGACATAAATCTTTTTACATCTATCATTTTTAAGCTTCATATATTTAGCTATTCTATAAGCTAATATGGCAGTTACCTTTGAATGATATAGAGTTTGTAAACTATACATTTCAAATAATGAAGCTAGCATAGTAAAGAATTTATTTCTTTCATGAGAACTAAAAATCATTTTAGAAATATATTTATAAATGACAGTTTTATAATGCATTGAATTGATTTCATAAAATATATCAGTTTTATGAACAAGCTTATTTAAAGAAACTAAATCAATATGAGAAAAATCATTCTTATTATCAAGTATTTCTTTTAATGCTTCATCCTTGTCATTAAATTTTAATAAATTTTTTGTATATTTTTTTGCAAGCTCAAGTCTTAAGCCATCAGCATATGATGCCCCAATCTTGATTTTCATATTGTTATATAAAAGTACAGATGCATAATTTTTGATAGGAGAAAAATATTTTAAAAATAAATATGTTTCATTTAATGTTGTAGTTGCGTTATCACCATCATATAGCTTACCTACATCATTAAAGCATGACAAAAAGACCATCTTTTTAATATATTTACTAGGTACTCCTTCTAATTTACATAATCTATAAGTTATGTATGCATATTTTAAATTAAATTCCATTAGTTTATCATCTATTTGTTCCATAAAATCAATTGCGATTTCCCAAAGATTCTTTGATGGAACAATTTTTGTACAATTAGGCTCTCTCAAAATACATCACCATTAAAATTATAGCATAAAAAAACTCTAGTTCAATCGAACTAGAGTAAAATGATTTAATAAATTAAATCAATTATTCAGCATCTGTAGAATCTGCTGGCTTATCATCAGCCTTAGTTTCTTCTGCAGGAGCTTCTGTTGTAGCTTCTTCAGCTGGTGCTGCTTCCTTTGCGGGAGCTTCAGTTGTAGCTTCTTCAGGTTTAGCATCTACTGTTTGAGCATTGTTTGCGTTATTTTGTTGATTTAATAAAATTAAACCGAAAATAGCACCAACGATACCAACTTCTGTACATGATAATACACTGAATACAATTGAAGTAATGTAAGTCTTCTTAGTGTTTTCAACTGGTGCTTTCTTAGAAAGACCCATATTGATAAAGCTACATACAGTCATGATTGCAAAACAAATTACACCAAACAACATTCCGATACCAGCAACTAATCCACTAGCATCTCCACCATCAGCTAATGCGATAGCTCCTGCAACAATTGTAATTATAGTTGCAATTAGGTAAATAACTGTTACTACAGCCCAGATAATTGCGAAAACTAAAGATAAAATCGCACTTACCTTATATAAAATATCTCTTGCCTTAACCATTTTTTTCTCCTTCTCTTTTTTAAAAATTATGGCAAAACTTTCAATACATTAATCATTAATATACGAAAGCCCTTACTACTATTTTATCACTTATTAAAATTATTACAATATAAACACTAATAAAAAGAAAAACTCTAGTTAAAACTAGAGTGAATCTATTCTAATTAGTAGGCTTCTCTCCTTCAATTAGTACCTGTTGTTGCATCTCTTGTTGCTGCTTATTAAGCACTTTTATTCCAAGAATTGCTGCTGCAATACCAAAGCCTGATAATGTCATTGAGCACAATATAATTGTAGCAATATATAAGCCCTTAGTATGCTTTGACTTGGCTACGCAAGATACAATTAAACAAGCAATTCTTATTGGAAGTGATGCTGCACATAATACAAAAATAAAGACAGCAAACATAGCCAAATTAGCGCCTGCTTCAAATAAGCCTTCTTCTAATACAGCTCCTCCAAAAACAAATACAAACAAGCCTATTAAAAATATAAATACAGTAATTGGTATCCATAAAACAAGTGATACAATTAAAAGAATCGTATTGATTCTAAAAAAAACATTCCTACTTTTTTCTATTTAAAATCCCTCCCAAAATACTAAAAATATAAACAAAATTCAAATAAGCCAATTATTTAGATTCTTCTGTATCATTTGGCTTTTCTTCATCATTTTTTTCTTCAACTACATTATCTTTTGTTATTGTAGCTTCAACAGGTTTGCTATTTTCTTTGTTTAATAAGATTAAACCAAATATTGCAGCAACTAAACCAATTTCATTTCCTGTTATAACTCCAAATACAATTGATGCAATATAAAGATTCTTAGTATGCTTTGTGCTAGCCTTCTTGATTACAACTGTATTAACAATTGATAATACTAATTCAACAAAGAAAACACAAGCAAATACTAACATTAAAATAGCAGATGCGAATAATGCTTCAGGCTCTTCTCCTGAGCTTGAAGAATCAAAATAAATACCGGATGTAAACTCTGAATCCATGATTGCTCCAAATGCAGCAGCGTTTGAATTAGTCATAGATATAATACCTCCAACAAATCCAATAATACCAATAATTCCAAATACTACGAATGCAATTGCATAGCATACTATAGCAATTATTGAAAAAATGAAAGCTATTTTGAATAAAATATCTCTTGCCTTTACCATTTTTTTCTCTCCTTTCCCCTAACTACTTTAATTTTTTTATTTTTGCAATAAAAAATCCTTCATAAATATCACTAGGTTTTATAGTCAAAACCTTGTCATATTTAGAGGGCAGCAAATTAGATTTATCAATAGTTGTATTGATATCATCAAGTACTATTATATCACTTAAAACACTTTTTACAACATCCTCATTTTCTTCTTTTAAAATAGAACATGTTGAATAAATCATTGTATGACCAGGCTTTAAGATTTCTACTGCCTTCTTTAAAAGCTTCTTTTGTATTATTGATGAATTTTTAACTAATAATTTTGAAAAAGACTTTAAATCTTTATCATTTTCTAAATTAATTGTTCCAGATCCAGAACATGGTGCATCTAATAAAATAGTATCAAATCTAAAGAATGAATCTAATTTAGATGCATCAGCAACTAATACATTAGCTTTGACATTTAATAAATTTAAATTATGTTTAAGCTTTTCAGCTCTTATTTTATTACTTTCAACTGCCATAATATTTCTTTTATTATCAGTTAAATAAGCTATTAATGATGTTTTACCACCAGGGGCAGCACACATATCTAATATATCTAATGAATTATCTAAATCAAGATATAAAGGAGGCATTTGACTTGAAACAGATTGTAAATAAATTTTACCTTCTTTTACTAATGGAGTATCAAAAATATTTATATCATCATTTAAGATAATACAATTAGAATAAACATCTGAAATAGAATAATTAATATTATTGGAATCTAAGAATTTAACAATGTCTTCTTTTGTTCCTCCATTTAAACCATTTATTCTAAATGATGTTTTCTTTTTCTTCATTAAGCCATCTATGATTTCTTCATAATCATTAGGATATTCATTTTTAATTAATTCAATATATTCTTCCCTAGATATCATATTAAAATCCTTTATTAATTAATAATATAAAATCAAATAGATTTTAACATATCTTTGATTAATTAACAATTTCTTTTATATAAGCGAAAAAAAGAAGCTACAAATTGTAGCTTCTAATCTCTTAATTAGTCAACGAAGTGAGTATGCTTTGTTTGCCATTTCTTTAGCTTAATTGGTAACCATAAACCATAAATACCAAAAGTAATTACAGTTAATAGGAACCACTTAATCCAATTACCAAATAATTGAATTGCACGTCCGTCGAATGCTAGTCTCTTACCTTCGATAACTGTATGTTTTGTCCAATAACCATAGATCATACATACAGCCCATGGATAACAAATTCCTAGTGTAACACAAGTAATAAGTCCTCCAACGATTCTCCATCCTAATAATTGGAAGAATCCACCGTCAAAATAAGATTCTTTCTTTTCTACTGCGCCTTGATTTTCAGCCATTTTCTTACCCTCCTATTTATATTTGAAAAAGCGATTTTTCATATTTTTATATTAGCATATTTTCACATAATTGTCAATTAAAGCATGTAAAAAGCCCTATACAGCAAGGTATAAGGCCTTTAATTTTTTTAGATTATCTTCAGTTACTCCACATATTTCTTTTAAAAAGCCTTTAAAGCCTCCATAAGCTTCTTTAATATAGTTAATACATGATTCTAAATATTCTCGTCTAGCAGTAAACAATTCTAAGAATTCTCTTCTCATTCCTATAAAGAAGAAAATAATTGATATCATTCTATATTTTAGTGGAATTTTAGTATTTACATTAGTATATAAATAATCTTCCATTACTTTTTGTTCATCAACACCTAGGCAGCAGCTAATTACAGCAGCAACTACTCCAGTTCTATCCTTGCCCTGAACACAATGCCACAAGATTGCACCATCATCACCATTATTAAGGAATATATTGAATAACTTTGTCCAAAATTCTTTTTTATCTTTAGATACTAATCTTTTATAATATTCATTTAAATTTGGAAATAATCCATTTTTATGCTTTCTTAATTTTTTATCAGGAATATTTTTTAGATCCTTATAATTACTAATAGGGAGATAATAATATTTAGCATTAGGAATTACTTTATCCTTATGCTTGCTTTCTTTTTCACTACGAAGATCTATTACAGTTTTTACATTGTATTCTTCTTCTAGCTTTTTAATATCATTCTTTGATAGTTTAGTAAGCTCTTCACTTCTTATTAATTTGTCTTTTTTAATTATGTCAAACTGAGATAAATCTCTAGCATTACATAAGCCATCAAATTCTAAGCAATTCATAATATTTTCTCCTTTCTAAGAATAGACATAAAGCACTATGTCAATTCATAGTGCTATTTTTCATCTGCAAATTTAAAGTCAAATCCAAATTCGTTCTTAAAGTCTTTTTCAGCAGCCTTTAATGAATTCTTAAGTTGCTTTAGCTTTATATCTAAATTATCCTTTTCTGCTTGGATAGTCATATCATCATTAAATAATTCAATCTTATTATAAGGATATAATTCTTTACTCTTATTTAATGAATCAGTAATTGTTTGTCTAAATCTAAAATAAACTTGTGATGCTTCAACGTATCTATCCTCATTGATTTCACCAGTTTCAAATATTTGAATGTTTTCATTTAAGAATTCTTGGAATCCAACGAAATTACATTCAAAATAGAATCTCTTTAGCATTTCATATTTTTCTCTTGCTTCCTTTTTAGCATTTAAGCAAACAACAGGATGATATTTAATTAAGAAATCCTTCATATGAGTTTCACTAGCATCATATGCTGATTTATCAAATTTAGATAAAATTTGAATTAGCTGTAAACAATATTTATGTTTGTTTTCTGTTTGAATCTTTTCTACATTATAATCAATTTTTGTTTTTTCAATTTTAGATAAGATTTGATCAATTGGAGTATTGTTTTCTTTATCCTTCATTGCAGCAACAATTACACTTAATCTTAATTCAGATTCTCTAATTTGAACAAGATTATCATAGAATGCAACATTATATTTACAATCAGCTAAAAATCCATTTTTCATAAAATTTTCAAATGCGTAAACTAATGAAGCAAATTCTTGTCTCATCTCAATATATTCTTCTTTATTCATAAATTACCTCACACTTATATTAGATTAAAAAACAATGCAGCTAAGCCATAATAAATTAATAATGCTGTAACATCATTAATAGTTGTAATAAATGGTCCAGATGCTACTGCTGGATCGATCTTTAATTTTAAGAAAATGATAGGAACAATTGTACCTATAAATGATGAAACTGTCATTGCAATTAATAATGCAAAGCCAACAATTCCAGAGCCTTGTACGGCATCTAATATTTCAAATTGCTCAGCATGAACACCATTGTTAGTTAATTTTAAATATAATAATACAAAACCAAATGATAATGCTGCTAATAATAAACCATTTAATATACCAACTCTGATTTCCTTAAAAATTGTTTTAACAATTTCTCTTTTAGAAATCTCTTTAGTTGAAATCATTCTAATAGTAACGGCAAGTGATTGTGTACCAGTATTACCAGCCATGTCTAATACTAATGTTTGAAAGAATACAATAATTGGTAATGCTGCAACTACAGATTCAAATCCTGTCATTGAGAATGCTTGAGCTAAGCCTAGTACCAATAATACAATTAGCCAAGGAATTCTCTTTTTAACTGATTGGAATACTGATTCATCTAATTCCTCTTCTTCAGTTAAACCGGCTAACTTAGCATAGTCCTCACCAGTTTGTTCATCGATAGCTTCGATAACGTCATCACTAGTTACAACACCAACTAGGTGATCTTCTTCATCAAGGATTGGGTAAGAATCAAGTCCATAATCCTTTAAATCCTGTAAGCAATCATCAATTTTAGTGCTTGCTAGGAAATAAGGGTAATTCTTCTTAATTATAGGATCAAGGCTTGTATTAGCTCTAGCTATAATTAATTCTCTTAGCTCCAATACTCCATAGAATTTTTCATCTTCATCTAATACGAAGATTGTAGATACATTATCATTTTCAGCAGCTTGAGAAATAACTTCCTTCATTGCTGCCTTAACAGTATCACTTTTCTTTATAACTACATAATTGTTAGTCATCATACTACCAATCATGTCATCATCATATTTAATGATAGCCCTAATGTCTTCTCTAGCTTCAGGCTCCATTAACTCAACAACCTCTTTACGTTGTTCTTCGTCTAGTTCCTCTAAGACATCGATCGCATCATCGGCGTCCATTGTTTCGATGATATCAGCTAGCTTTTCTGGCTCAATGCTTTCAACAATTTCACTGATGTCATCACTATGTAATAAGACATCACCGGCTGACTCGTTACCTAAAATTCGGAATACAGCTTCTCTTTCCTCAGGCTCCATTTCGTCAGTTAAATCTGCAATATCACTTTCATGGTATTGTAATAGTTTTTCACGCTTTTCAGCATCGGAAATATTCGAGTTTAAAATCTGTTCAAGTTCCTTTAGGATTTCTTCTCTTTCCATATGATCAACCTCCAATCCCACATAACAAAATTATTCTATCATAATAAGAATAATAAATAAATAAAAAATATATATTTTTTAATAATAAACGAGTTATTTCTTGATTTTATTTTTTCAAAAATATAAAAAATATATTGCAATAAAAAATGATTTAGTATATAATCAATACTGCTGTAAGCAAATGTTTCGGTAGCTCAGCTGGATAGAGCAACGGCCTTCTAAGCCGTGGGTCGCAGGTTCGAATCCTGTCCGAAACGCCACTTATAAATAATGCACTGACAAATCGTCAGTGCTTTTTTATTTTTAATTCTAATTTTTATGATTTAAGGTTCCAGATTCTTCTTTTGCCTTTGGCTCTTTCTTATATAATGTAAGGATACAAATAATATATGTAATAGCAAATGCTAGCATTGCTAAAATAGTCATAGCCTCATATTGAGTATCCATTAGGAAAAAGCCTAGGATACCAAAGCCAATTAACAATGCGGCATGTATGAATGTCAAAACAGAAAAAAGAATTTTTTTCTTTTTTATTAATGTTGAAACTCCAAAAAATATTAAAATTAATCCCATAACAATACTACAAACGTTATAAAAAATATTCATAATAATACCTCAAACACAAAATATTATATAATATTTATTGTTTTTTTAAAATATTATATTTAAAAAAAGAAAAGATGAGAGTATAATATTTAATAAGATTTGAAAGGAAAAGGGGTATTGTTATGCTTGATATTAAATTTGAAAAAGCTAAGCAATTAAAAGAAAAGCCAGATCAAAATAATTTAGGTTTCGGTAAATATTTTACTGATTACATGTTTATCATGGACTGGGATGATGGAAAGGGATGGCATGATGCTAGAATAGTTCCTTATGGACCACTTCAAATGTCACCTGCATCTACATGTTTACACTACGGTGCTGAAATCTTCGAAGGTATGAAGGCTTATAGAACAAAGAGCGGAAAGATTCAATTATTCCGTCCTTACGAAAACGCAAAGAGAATGAATTCTTCTGCTGATAGATTATGTCTTCCTACTTTAAATGAAGATGATTTCGTTCAAGCTGTAGACGCATTAGTAAATATTGATAGAGATTGGGTTCCAACAAATGAAGGAACATCATTATATGTTAGACCATTCATGATTGGTGATGACCATACATTAGGTGTTCATGGTGTACATCATGCATTATTCATGGTTATTCTATGTCCAGTTGGATCATACTATAAAGAAGGATTAAATCCAGTTTCTATTATGATTGAAACTGAAGATGAAAGAGTTGCCGGAAAGGGTGGTACAGGTTACACTAAGTGTGGTGGTAACTATGCTGCTTCTACACGTGCTGGTAAGAAGGCTGAATTAAAGGGCTACTCACAAGTATTATGGTTAGACTGTGTATACAAGAAATACATTGAAGAGGTTGGAGCTATGAACGTTATGTTCAAGATTAATGGTGAAGTTGTAACACCATCATTAATTGGTTCTGTATTACCTGGTATCACAAGAAAGTCTTGTATTCAAATTTTAAAGGAAAAGAATATTCCTGTAACTGAAAGACGTATTACATTAGATGAATTAACTGAAGCTGTAGAAAATGGTACACTTGAGGAAGCTTGGGGTACTGGTACTGCTGCCGTTATTTCTCCAATTGGTTTACTAGAAGTTAATGGTAAGAAATATGTTATCAATAACGGAAAGATTGGCCAAGTTTCTCAAATGCTATATGATGAAATCACTGGTATTCAATCTGGTAAGCTAGCTGATAAATATAATTGGACTTACGAAGTTAAATAAAAACAATAAAAGCCACAAAATTGTGGCTTTTTTTATTGATAAATATTCATTTAATACTTACTTCTTAATATTTCTTATTTCAGTAAATAAATTCTTATCAGCATTAATCTTATTATCAGCTGATAATGTACAGATATTAGCATTCTTTAAGCATTCAATGAATGCTTTTTTATATTCTTTAAAATCTTTATTGCTAACTTCCACTAATTCTTTTCTTACTTTATTTCTCTTTTCATATCCATAGCCTCTAAAATAATCTCCAAATGCTATGTTACCTTTAGATTTAACATGTAATACTGGACTAATATTAGCAATCGCACCAATGATGTAATTTAATAATTCATCTTCAGTTGGATTAAAATTATCAATGAAATCAATTACATCATTATAAGCATCATATGTATTCTTAACATTTGGATCTCTATAGCTAGCAAATGAAATATATCCATCCTGACCAACATTGGCAGATACTCCATATGCGCCACCTTTAACTCTAACCTTAAACCATAAATATTGCATATTTATAGCGTTTAATAAGGCAAGCATACCACCATTAAATTCATAATTAGCTTTACCTACTAATGCATTATAGCTTACATTAATTGGGGCAGCTAAACCTGTGTTTTTATTAACAGGATTAAATACTAGCTTATCATAATTTAATTCATCAACTAATGAATTATAGAATGATGTAATATCATTATTAATTTCATTTAAATATGATTTATCACCAATAAATCCAAATGAGAAATTCTTCTTTGATAATAATGAATTAATCTTCTTTAAATTAGAAATAATTTCTTCACCCTTATTATCAAAATTATCAATTAAATCAGTAATAAAATCAGCAAACGCAACTCCATTTGTATTCTCATCATAATATGCACAAATATCAGTAAGTGCCTTTGCATAACCTAACGCTGTTTTATTACCTCTTGATAATAATAACATGTCTAAGCTAGATTTTATTTCTAATAACTTCTCTTTAATTCTTACTAAATCATCAAATTTAGAATTATTAATTACATCAATCATTAAATCCATTGATTTCTTATAATTTTCTTTTAATGAACTAAACACAAATGTTAGCTTATTACTAGTTGTTCCATCATTAATATTTTTATATGATGTAGTATTACAATACATTCCACCAGTTAATTCCTGGATTTGTTGATTAATCATTAAATATGAATTATTAGTTGTATCAATATCAAATACTAATGCTGAATATAATGTTGCATATTTAAATGTATTAATATCGATATTTGAAACATCAAAAAAGAAATTAAAATATCCAATTTCATTTGTATTATATTCACTAAATAATAAAGGATATTTATCATTTTTAACTTCTAAATTATATTTTTCAGCTAAGATAGAAATATCTTCTCTTTTTAATTTAGGAAGAGTTTCTAGAGCTTCATCTGAATCTGGAGTAGATTGATAATTCTTTAAATCCTTGTTCATTTGAATTAAAGTTTTTAATTCATCTTTAGTTAAGCTTTCTTTATATTCTTTTAAAGTCTTTTCAACAAGCTTTTCTTCTTCCTTATTACAATCAATTGATGGCAATAATCTCACAAAAGTTTTATGGTTATTATTTAAGATATAATCTTTAATAATATTTTCAAAATAATTATTACCTAAATCTTCTTTTAGCTCTTCAAAATATTTAAGTGGCTCAAGTCCAGAATATGGTGAATTTTCATCATATAAATATGTGCCTAAAGATGCTAAAATAACATTTAATCCTTGAGGCATTCTAGATGAGAATTCTTTTTCTCTAACCTTAAATTCTACAAATTTAATTAATGATAAAATAGCATTTTTATCTAAACCATTATCTACTAGCTTCTTTAGCTCAGTATCGATAATTTGTTTAAATTCTTCCATTTTATTTTCATCTGCATATGTGGCAGATATTATTAGCATTGGTTGAGCTAGCTCAGTATCAAATGCTGTATCAATATCGGCTGCAATATCAGCCTTAATTAATGCTTCTCTAACTGGGGCACCTGGAGTATTAAATATCGCATCCATTAAAATACCTGTAGCTATTAATAATTTAGGATCAGTATTTGAAAATACTACATTATAGCTTAAGAATGCTTTCTTATCTAAATCATCTGATTGATAATAATAATCATATGATTTAGGAGCCTTAAATGGCTCTTGATATTTAATTTTTGTATCAAATCCATCAAATTTAAAATTAGATAAATATTTTTCATCTAAATATTTAAGCTCAGCATCCATATCTAGGTCACCATATAAATAAATATATGAATTAGATGGATGATAATATTTTGAATGGAAATTTAAGAAATCTTCATAAGATAATTCAGGAATATATTTAGGATCTCCTCCTGATTCTAATCCATATGGAGAATCTGGATATAATGAATGCATAATCTTTCTATATAAGATTTGATTAGGATCAGAAAATGCTCCTTTCATTTCATTATATACAACACCATTATATACAATAGGGTCTTCTTCATTTAATATTTCATAATGCCAGCCCTCTTGCATAAATATTTCTTTATAGTCATAAATTCTAGGATAAAATACTGCATCTAGATATACATCCATTAGATTATGGAAATCCTTTAAATTCATTGAAGCGATTGGATATACTGTTTTATCAGGATAAGTCATCGCGTTTAAGAATGTATTTAAAGATGATTTAATTAATTCAACAAATGGATCCTTTACAGGATATTTTTTAGAACCGCATAATACTGAATGTTCAAGAATATGTGTTAGACCACAATCATTAATTGGTGGTGTTCTAAAGCCAATTGTAAATACTTTATTGTTATCATCATTTTTAATAGTAATAATTCTAGCATTTGTTTGAATATGTCTATATACACTAACATTAGAATCTATTTCTTTTATATATTTTGTTTCAATTAATTTATATTTGTCCATATATTATGCCTCATTCCTATAACAAATCCTAAATAGGTTTTCTATATATTCACTATCTAAATTAACTAGTGCGTTTAATGATTTTTCTAATATTTCCTCAAATTTATTGTTTTGAAACATTTGAGTTGTAGATATAGTTACCATTTCATTAGAAAAGCTATAGAATGATTTGAAATATTTGGAATAACGATTAAATTCATTTAATTCCTTCAATAAATTATCATTATAATCTACAGATGAAAAAAATAATTCTAATCTCATATTAAATTCATCGACAGTTAAAACTACTTCACTTTGGAAGCCATCATAATCAATTATAAATGTTGTTACAAATGTACCTTCTTCAAATGTAGTTTCTTCATCTACTCCAATTGAATCGAAATAATTCTCAATTCTGCTTCTAGAAATCATTAATAATCACCTTTTTTATTTTATCATAGATAATAAAATAAAGCCACAAAATCAAAGACTTTGTGGCTAATAATTATTATAGTGTATGCTTTAATAATTCAGAATAATCTACAACTACTAAATCCTTTGGAGCAATATCAAATACTGTCTTACATCCAAAATCATTTCTCTTAGATAATCTGTAAGCAGCTCTAGCATATGCTGCTAAAACTGAACCAGTGAATTCTGGATTTGAATCTAGCTTTAGGCTATATTCAATAACATGCTTAACACCTTCAGATGTTTCACCTGTTCTAATTACGAATCCACCATGAGGAATACCATTGTGGTTCTTCTTTAATTCATCTAATGAAATGAAATTAACTGTTGTATCATAATCAGCGAAATAGTTAGGCATTTCCTTGATTTCCTTTTCAATTCTTGCCTTATCTGCACCCTCTTCAGCTACAACATAGCATAATCTTGTATGCTTTTCTCTTGTAGTTAATTCAGGATTAGATCCACTTCTTACTGCCTCTAATGCTTTTTCAACTGGACAAGTGTATTGTCTAGCATCAACTACGCCTTCAATTCTTCTGATTGCGTCACTATGACCTTGGCTTACACCCTTCCCCCAGAATGTATAATCCTTACCATCTGGTAATACTGCAGACATAATACATCTATTTAATGAGAACATACCTGGATCCCAGCCTACTGAAATAATAGCAACATGCTTTGAAGCATTTGCTGAAGCATCAACATTACTGAAATGACTTGGAACATTTGCATGTGTATCAAATGAATCAATAACATTGAAATATTTAGCTAGGAATGGAGTTTGTGTAGGTAAGTCAGTTGCTGAACCACCACAAATAACCATTACATCAATTTCATTAACATATTTTTCTACATCATTAATACTTTCAACCTTTGCAGTTGGAGTATCAATTGATACAGTTTTAGGATCTCTTCTTGTAAATACTGCAACAAGAGATAAATCTTCATTTTTCTTTATTGCCTTTTCAACGCCACGAGCTAAATTACCGTAGCCATAAATACCAATTCTAATCATATTTATACCTCATTTCGAAATTATTCTATCATATAATATATTGTTTGTTAAGCAAAATTTAAATATTTTCGAAAAAAATTTTATAAAAAGGGTAAAATCACGTCTTTTATTCAAGATTTTACCCTTTTTTAAATATTTATTCAATTTTTTGACTAATTTTCGATAATAAAACAAGCGTTTCTTTGCATAAAATTCTATGATTTTAAGACATTGTCAGGAATACCACCATTTATAAATGCTTCTATTCCTTTAATTACAGCCTTTGCCATATCATCTAATGCTTCTTTAGTATTAGCTCCAATATGAGGTAATACAATAGAATTATATTTTAATATAGGATTATCATCTGATATTGGTTCAGGATCAAATACATCAGCTCCAAAACCTTTTATAATATTATTTTTTAATGCATATAACAATGCATCATTATCTATTATTGCTCCTCTAGCTGTATTTATTAAATATGGATTCTTCTTCATTTTTTTTAATGCATCCATATTAATCATTTTTCTAGTATCATCATTTAGGGCAATTGATAAAATAATATAATCACTATTATTTAATACATAATCAAATGATTTTAATCTAATTATTGTATCCTTTTTAGTTCTATTATATCCAATTAATTCTACATTAAATGCTTGAAGTAGCTTCGCTGTAGCTAAGGCAATATGGCCAACGCCAATAAAGCCTACAGTTTTATTCTTTAATTCAGAACCTATGGCCTCAATATCGCCTAATTTTTTAGTTTTTATTGTTTTATTATAACTTCTTGCTAGCATCAGCATTAACATTAAATTTAGCTCAGCAACAGCATTTGTGTTTAAATTTGGTATATTGAAGCATAATATATTTTTCTTATTTGCATATTCAATATCAACCATATTGTATCCTGTGCCATGGACTGCAATTAATTTTAGATTCTTAGATTTATCTATATCTTCTTTATTAATTGAATTATTTCTTACTATAGCTATATCAGATTCATATAAATTATTTGTAATAATATGATTGTTATTAACATAATCATATAAAATATCTGATGCAGGCTCAGTTAAATAGATTTTATATTTCATATTATCTTTCTATTTTATTTTCCTTTTTCTTTCTTCTTAAATCTTCATCAGCTACAATTATTAAATCATTAATATAATCTATAGATAAATTATCAATCATTTCATCTGAAGCTTCAGCTATACCTACAGTAATAGATATTTCATATAAATCAGTAGATTTCTTTAATAATTCATCAATTTCATTAATAACATTATTAATCTTTCCATTCTTATTAATACTTACTAATAAAATGAATTCATCTCCACCAGCTCTATACGCAAATCCATCATATTTTTCACAAACAGCTGTTAAAGCATCTGCGATATGCTTAAGGGCGCGGTCTCCCTCAAGATGTCCAAATGTATCATTGATATTTTTGAAATAATCAGCATCAAAGAATAATAAATAATGTTTATCATTCTTCTTTAACATGTTTTTAACTTTTTCAATATTAAATTCTAAACCAACTCTATTATATATATCAGTCAATTTATCATATGTAGCTAGCTTTTCAAGCTCTCTTAGCTTATCATTAAGCTTATTCTTTTCAATAACTGATTTTGAAATATCTGTTGAATAACATATGAACCATTTAGAATTATCATTAGTTTCTACAACTTTACATTCAGTTTGTAAGAATCTAGGGTTATCTTTTGATTGATAAGTACTTCGATGTCTAAAAATAATTGGATCATATAATTTCATCTTATTAATGTTATCATATGAGAATGCTTTAAACATTTTTTCTCTTATATCATCTTCTACAATAAATGTAAATTCCTGTCTAATAAGCTTTTCCCAATCAATATTTAATAAATTTTCTTCAAATTTACCATTATTAATTGAGAATCTATAAACCTTTTTAGTATTAAGCTCTAAGCCTGTAAAGGCAATAAAATCACTTTCAAATATGCTTAATAATAAATCTTTTTGTCTATTCGCATCAATAAATCTAGAATGAGTTGATTCATAATATGCTGTATTATCTACTAGCAACGCAAGTAAAGTTCTTTCACCTTTTTCAATTGTAGTTTGAACTCTTATTGATGTTGTATGTAAGAATGAATCAACATTAACCATATTATTAATATGATAATAAGATTTAATAATGTATTTTTTAGTTACACCAGGCTCTAATGATAATAGCTCAGATCTAAAATCTACATCTGGCTTTTCAACTGCGTGCTCATAGAATCTACATAAATTCTCAAATAATGTATTGTCTTCAACAACATAAGGCTTATCATCTATAGTTTTATATAAGAATCCCTTATTTTTATTGAAATCAAATTTTATAACTCTAATTGGAACACCAGATAAGGCATTAGTTATTAAAGAAATGAAATTAGACATTTCTTGATTAGCAAGTCTAACATCTTCATATGCTTGTTTAAGCTCTGCTTCCTTTCTAACATTTTCCATCTTAATTAGATTGCTTCTAGTTCTTGAAACGACAACATTTAAGCATCTACCTAATAGCTTTAATGCCTTTTTCTCTTCTTCAGTCCATTTTCTCTTCTTATGGAAATCTAAGAAACCAATTGTACCATCAGTATAATTTCCTCTTGTAAGTCCATAATAAAGTATTGATTTAAATTGTTCACCTTTAAGTGGCATACCTGGCTTTTCAGATAAGCCTTCATCATCATATAACATACATTGAGATGCATATTGTTCTACTGTAATAGGTAATTCAGTACCTCTTAAATTATATTTATTTTCAGAATATGCACAATTTAAGAATATACATTTACTACCATCTGCAGATACGACATTTATATAAACAACATCTACCTTTAATTCATTCATAAATCTATTTAATAGCTTATCAATATATTCATCCTTTGGCTCCTTATAGTCCATAGTTGATGAAATAAAATCATTAATAGCTAAATTGATATGATGAATATTAACATATCTAGCTGATTGAATTTCAACATAAGATACACAATCTCTTTCGCATAGCTTATTAAATTCTTCAATTGGAAGTGGCTTTGAATAAAAATATCCTTGAGCCCAATTACATCCATATTTCTTTAATAATTCAATATATTCTTGGCTTTCAACACCTTCAGCTATAGCTGGAATATCAATTGCGTGTGATATATCTAGAACTGATTTAATAATATCTTGGCTCTTCTTATCATTTCTTGAGAAGAATTTTAAATCAATCTTAATAGCGTCAAAATCTACATCCTTTAAGACATTTAATCCTGAATATCCGGAACCAAAATCATCCATTAATACCTTAAATCCATTGTCTCTTAGCTTTTGGACAGTATCTTTAATTAATCCTACGTTAGAGAAAATAGTTTCAGTAATTTCAAGCTCTAATAAGTTTGATGGAACATTATATTTTTTAACTAATGAAATAATATCATCAATGAAATTATTCATTGATAAAAATATTCTAGAAACATTTACAGAAATACCAAAGATAGGAAGCTTATTATCCATTCTCCATCTTATATATTTAACTGTTTCTTCCCAGACATATTTATCTAGCTTATCAATTAATCCATTTCTTTCAAAGATAGGAATAAATTCACCTGGAGAAATAATAGTTCCATTCTTTCCCCATCTAACTAAAGCCTCAGCACCTATTATTTTGTTCATAATAATATCGTATTTAGGCTGTAGATAAATAATGAATTCATGATTCTTTAAAGCTTGTTCAAATGAAGATACATAGCTTTGTTCTAAAGCTAAGTCGTCTCTCATCTTATCATCATATTTTATATATGCAGGACCAATAGATCCTTTAATCTTCTTTGCTGCAAGTGTAGCATAATCTAGCATTTGGTCTACTGATAATTTAAAATCAGATATTTCATATACACCAAATGTTAACTCAATATCATATTCTTCGTTATAATGTTTTACTTCTGTTTTAATATTAGAAATAATATTTTTTAGGTCATCATCATTTCCAGATAATAAGAAAGCAAATCTATCTTTACCTAATCTTCCATAACAAATATCATATACTTCATTTTCTGAAGATAATATTTTTGAAATATATTTTAAAATATTTTCACCATATTTAACTCCAAAGAAATAATTAATCATAGTGAATTTATTAATATCAAATCTAACTAGATAATAATGCTTACTAAAATCAGTAATTTCATCAATGACCTTTCTAGCTTCATTCTTAAATGTTTCTTCATTATAAATATCACATACTCTATCGAATGTAGGTCTATCTACTAAGCTTCTAGGATGACTAATTACTTTAATAGCTTCATTAACTCTTAAATTAATAATTTTTAAATTTGAATCTAATATTTCATAGAAATCATATGCACCTGCGTTAACATATGATTTTACTTTCTTAATATTAATTGAATCAGAAACAACAATAATTGGAATATATTGTGAAATGAAATTATTTTTTAATCCAGTAATGATACTAATATCATCTATATTATCAAGAATACATGATATTTCATTATTGGAAATAATATCAAACATATTATTTTTGTCAGCAAGAAAAACATTAAATTCTTGATTTAATACATTAATTATTGCATCATTCACTTGTTTGTCTGTGATAAAAATAATGTTTTTCTTCATAATATCTATATCCTTTTTTTAAAATGACAATACCAACTAATTATATTTTACTCTATAATTAATATTAAAACAATAAAATTTGAAACAGCATAGGTAATACCTATGCCTTTATTTATAATTTGATTCTTACTGCAGGTCTTACACCTATATATGTATTTTCACATGTAATATCATATTTTAACCATCCCACTAATACGATTTTATTATAATAAATAATAAATGTAAATAAATCATACTTTTGAGGGATATTTTTAGGATTTAAGACACATATTAATTCAATAAAAATTATGAAAAAATATGAAAATAAATTTATTAATAAAATTTATAAAAAAATATCTTTACATATTTTAATTAACAAAGTAAAATATCAAAGTATTATGATTTAATAACGCTTTCAATAGAAAGCTTATTAGATAGTATTAAGGAGAAATTATTATGATTGATAATATTCATGAGCAATGCGGTATTTTTGGAATATTTGAAAGCACACAATCTGATGTTGCTACTTCAGCATATCTTGGCTTATTTGCACTTCAGCATAGAGGCCAAAACACATGTGGTATAGCTGTATCAGATGATGGAGTTTTCCGTCATCACAAGGGTTTTGGGCTTGTTAGTGAGGTTTTCTCTACTGATGATATTAAAAAATTAGGAAAAGCAAATATGGCTGTTGGCCATGTTGGTTCTTCTTCTGATTCAAATATTAACAATGTAGGTCCAATCGTTGTAAGACATATAAAAGGTAATTTAGCATTAGCTCATAATGGTAATTTAACTAACGCATCTGAATTAAGAAATCATTTTGAATTAAATGGTGCAATATTCCATACTACTTCTGATACAGAAGATATTATCTACGCAATAGTTTCTGAAAGACTTCAATCAAGATCAATTGAAAATGCAGTTGAAATGGCAATGTATAAAATTAAGGGAGCATATTCATGCTGCCTAATGAGTCCATCTAAGCTTATCGCTTTTAGAGATCCAAATGGATTTAGACCTCTATGCTTAGGTATGACAAGAACTGGTGGATATGTTGTTGCTTCTGAATCTGCAGCAATAGATTCAATTGGTGCTACTTTCGTAAGAGATGTATTACCAGGTGAAATTATTGAAATTTCTGAAGAAGGCTTAAAATCAATTAAAACTCATTGTAAAAATATTAATACACTTTGTGTATTCGAATATATCTATTTTGCAAGAAAAGATTCAATTATTGATGGTGTAAGTGTTTATTCAGGTAGAAAGGAAGCTGGTGCTATTTTAGCTAAGGAAGCTCCTGTAGATGCTGATGTTGTAATTGGTGTACCTGATAGTGGAATCGATGCTGCAATTGGTTATTCTAACCAAAGTAAAATACCATACGCAATTGGATTTGTAAAAAACAGCTATATTGGAAGATCAGTAGGAAGAATCGTTTCTTTATTTGATAATAGAGAATTTGAAGTTAATAATAAATTAAATGTAATTAAAGAATCAGTTGAAGGTAAAAAGGTTGTATTAATTGATGATTCAATTATTATGGGTACTACTTCTAAAAGAATCGTTAAGTTATTAAAAGATAATGGTGCTAAGGAAGTACATATTAGAATTACTTCTCCTGCTCTTAAATATCCATGCTTCTTTGGATCTAATATCAATCCTAAGGCAGATTTAATTGCTAATAAATATGATTCAATTGATGAAATAAGAGATTTCATTGGTGCTGATTCTCTTGCATATTTATCAATTGAAGGTGCACATAAGATTGCATCTGATTCTGGATTTAAATTATGTGATGGATGCTTCAGTGGTAAATATCCAATTGAAACTCCAAAGAATGAAGAAAAAAATATTTTTGAACAAAAAATAAATAGATAAAACAAAAAAGGGAATTAAATCGATCAAATCCCTTTTTTATTTTTCTAAATTACTTATTTGATCTTCTTCTATAATTTTCTTATTTATATGCTTAAAATAATAAACATAAAAAATAATCAATATAATTATTGAAGAAGTTAAATATCCACTATAATCAATAAATACATCTGTGAAAGCTCCATATCTTCCTGGAACTGATAATTGAATTAATTCAGTTAATATCGCAAATAGAAAACCAAATGTCAAAATAATTATTACTTTTATCCAGAAAATCTTCCACTCTTTTCTAATATAATATAACATTCCTGTAAGTGTTGCGAAGATTGCCATAAATAAAAACGCACCATAATGCCCTATTAATTTTCTAATAAAGCCTCTAAATTCGTCCAAATTTGTAATTTTAGGCTTCTTGGTAATAGTTTGACTTATATTATTAATAATAGACGCTATCGTGTCAGAAACAGCATTTGATTTACTTGCAGACTCTACACCTGGAGTTGCAGCTTCTATTATTAAAATGATACATGATATTATAAAAATAATTAAAAAGATTATTCTTAAGATTTTAGTTTTTTTAGAAATCTCCATAATATCACCTACCTCACTGTCCTATTATAAAATAAAAAGGGTTTTAGCGAAACCCTTTTATGCCATTAAGCTTTCACATTTGTCTAAAATCATTCTTAGATCAAATGAATCAATTTTAATTAAATAAATTTTTTTCATGAAGCTCTTCTTAAATTCAGCTTTCTGTAATACTGGATAAACTGAATCAGAGAAATAATCCATTAGCTTATTTCTTCTACCATTATTGCTATAAGTGTTTAAAGCTTCTGCTTGTGGAAAGATTTGTTCATAATCTTTAACCTGAAGTTGTTGAAATTCTTCCATGTTATCGCCATATACAGGCTTCATGTTTCTCATTACGTGAATAATATTTTCTAAAATATGATTATAATAATTATCTTGCATTTCTTTCCTCCATTTTTACCAAGGTAATTATAATAATTAAATTATGTGATTTCAACCCAAATTATAAGTTAAACGTTTTCTTTTTTTTCATCATTAAAATGATTAAAAATATTTATAGCAATTTCTTCAGGAATACCAGCATTTTTTATGTCATCTATAGATGCCTTTTTTATTGCATCTACAGTAATGAAATGCTTAATTAATGTTTCTTTTCTCTTTGGTCCTAAACCAGGGATATTATCAAGATGTGATGAAAAGAATCCTTTAGCCTTTTCGCTTCTAAAGAAGCTTATAGCGAAATCATGTACTCTTTGAGATATATCAGCAAGTAATAAATATATATCACTATTTTTATCAATATTAATTAATTCTTCATTAAAGAATAATATTGTTGCCCTATGGTGATCATCTTTTTGAATACCTAAAACTGGAATATCTAAATTAAGTGATGCTAAAACATCTTTACAGGCATGTACTTGAATTTCTCCACCATCCATTACAATTAAATCCGGCATAGGTGAATCTTCCATTAATAATCTAAAATATCTTCTATATACTACTTCCTTCATTGATTCATAATCATTAGGACCTTTTACAGTTTTAATATGATATTTTCTAAATTCTTTTGGAGCTGCCTTTCCATTAATATAAGTAACCATTGCTGAAACAGGATATTCACCAAATAGATTTGAGTTATCAAATGCTTCTATTCTATATGGTGTAGAAATATTTAAAAGCTCGCCTAGCTTTTCAATTGTTTCTACTTTCTTTAATACAGTATTTTTATAAATGTTTCTCTTATTTTCTAAATTGAATTTGGCATTCTTTAATGCCATATCCAATAATTCTTTTTTCTTTCCTGTTTTAGGGAATATTATTTCAGTTTTTAATAATTCTTTTATAGGCTCTAAATCGATACCTAATCCACAAAGCTCTTTAGGCTTATTATTAATTTCATAATATTGAATAATGTAGTCATAAATAGGATCTTCTGATGCATCATTTAAGCTAATAATAGTTTGATGATTACCTACAATATTTCCAAGTCTTGTAATAATGATATTAATTGAAATATCATCATTATCACTATAAATACCAATATAGTCTCTACTTGTTAAATCATTAATAGATATTTTTTGTTTTAATATTGTTTCATTAACTGAATTAATTAAATCACGATATTCTATAGCTCTTTCAAAATCCATATTTTCACTTGCAGTATCCATTTTAGATTTTAAAATATTAATAACATCAGATGCATCGCCATTTAAAAATGATGCAATTTTATTTTTATAATCAATATAATCAGTGTCTACCTTATTAATACATGGAGCAAGGCATTGATGCATATGATAATATAGACATGCCTTATTAGGTAGCTTATAACATTTTCTTAATGGATAGATTCTATTTAATAAATCTACTGTTTGTCTTGCGGCAGATACATTTGGATAAGGTCCAAAATATCTAGCCTTATTCTTTTTTCTTTGATCTCTTGTAACTATTAATCTAGGGTGCTTTTCATTTGTTATTGCGATATATGGGTAAGTTTTATCATCAGTTAGGGCAATATTATATTTAGGCTCATATTGCTTAATTAAATTAATTTCTAACACATAAGCTTCTAATTCACTTTCAGTGATAATATAATTAAAATCTCTTATTTCAGAAACTAGCTTTGTTGTCTTGGCATTATGTGCGCCGTGAAAATAGCTTCTTACTCTATTTTTTAAATTTTTAGCTTTACCTACATAAATAACCTTACCAGTCTTATCAAGCATTTGATAAGAGCCTGGTAAATCAGGTAAAAGCTTAAGCTTTTCTTCTATTATTCCCATAATCTAATCCTTACCCTTTAATTAATAGCTTTTAATGAAAATAAAGTGGTTAACCAAAATGATTAACCACCATAATTCTTACTTAAATGTAACTTTAGTCTTATCCTCTAATATTTCTTCTAATGCAACACCAATTGGCTTATCACATAGAGGGTCCTCTAAAGGAGACCAATCATTCTCTTGTTCCATAATTTTAGCTCTTTTTGCAGCTGCATAAGCTAATTTATATTTTGAATCAATTTTTGTTAATAACTCATCTACAGATGGATAACGCATACCATCATAATCTTTATCTACCATATCCAAAAACCTCCTATAAGATTATATCACAACAATATTTATTAATCAATTTTTTTTAATCTTCGATTAATTTTAAATAATTATCAAGAATTCTTGTAGTTCTTGCATGCTCTGCACGAATAATTGCCATTATTCTATCTGCAGCATTTGAAACCTCATCATTAACTACAATGTAGTCATATAAATATGCCTTCTTGAATTCTCTATTTGCTTTTGCAATTCTTGCTTGAATTACATCTTCTGATTCAGTGCCACGAGCCTTTAATCTATTATATAATTCTTCCTTTGATGGTGGAGCAATAAATATCATAACACAATCTGGCATTTTAGCTTTAACCTGAGATGCACCCTCTACTTCAATCTCTAGTACTACCTCTTTACCTTGCTCAAGCTGCTCATTTACTTTATCAAGTGGTGTACCATAATAATTACCAACAAATTCAGCATGCTCTAAAAGCTTACCATCCTTTATTTTTTGTTCAAATTCATCCTTTGAAACAAAATAATAATCTTTACCATCAACCTCACCAGGTCTAATTTTTCTTGTAGTCATAGAAACACTATATGTAAGATTGTGATCAGTCTTTTCAAATAATGCTTTTCTAACTGTACCCTTTCCAACTCCAGAAGGGCCTGAAATAACAATTAATAAACCTCTATTATTTAATTTCATCTTTTATCCCCTCCTAAAAATTTTCAATATAATCTAATAGATTATCTAAACTTCCAACTGAAGCTTCATAAATATCTTTTAGATTATCTGAGTATATTGTATTATATTCCAAATATAATATATTGTCACTAGATATTTTCGCAACAAAATATTGGCTAATTAAATTAAAATCATTTATTTTTTGATATATATCAGCTAATTTCTTGTCATTATATTTTTTGATATTAATTATTATTGAGAAATAATTATTATCATCGTCAATAACAAAATATGGGTATAGTGAAATGTTTTTTGAACTAAAAATTATTTCAGTCTCTATTTTATTATTTGATTCATTATATGTAATTTTATTTTCTTTAAAATATTTCATTATTTTATCTCTTTGAGAATTACGAAATAATGCCATTTTCACACCTCCACATAATTATATAACAAAAATCACCTTAATTATAGAATAATTAATTAAAAAATGCTATACTTAACTCGGTGATTTCTATGTTTGATGGTATTTTTTTATCTAAATTAATAACTGAATTAAGTATTTTAAAATCTGGTAGAATTACTAAAATCAATGAAATTAGTGATACAGATTTTTTATTTACCATCAGAAGTCAAAAAAATAATCATAATTTAATTATTTCATTATCTTCTTCTTATTCTAGAATTCACCTATCAAATAAGATTTATGATACCGCAATTAACCCTAAAAGCTTTACTATGCTTCTTAAGAAGCATTGTGAAGGATATTTCATTGAAGAAATATTTCAAAATGAAACTGATAGAATATTAGTTTTAAAGCTTACAGGATTTAATGAAATACAAGATAAAAATTCAAAATATTTAATTGCTGAAATAATGGGTAGATATTCTAATCTAATCTTAACTAATGAAGATTATATTATCATTGATTCATTAAAACATGATGGAGTTGGTGAATATAATAGAACAATATTACCTAATGCTAAATATGTATTTCCAGAAATTAATAAATTAAATCCATATAAGATGACATTAGATGAAATTAAAGATACATTCATTAAAAATAAAATTGATAATCCTAAAATGATTGTTGATACATTTAATGGTATATCATTATCTACTGCTTATTCTTCTTTTTTAGCTGATGAGCATTATTTAGAATTTTATAAAGATATTAATAGTGAAATAAAGCCAGCAATAATTAAGGGATTTAATGATAAAAATGATTATTATTTTAATCCATTATCTTATGAAATAATTAAAGAATATGATACATTATCATTAATGCTTGATGATTATTATTATGATATGGATGTTAAAGCTAAAGTAAAAGCTAAAACTGATGATTTATCTAATTTCTTAAATAAACAAATTAAGAAACATGAAGAAAAAATAAATAAGCTAAAGATCTTATTAGAAGATACTAAAAATGCTGATGAATTTAGAATTAAAGGTGAGCTTTTATTAACATATCCTAATCTAAAAGAAAAATCTAAATCTGTTGATATTTATAATTATTATAATAATAAAATTGAAAGAATTTTATTAGATGAAAAATATAGCATCATAGATAATTCAAATAAATTCTTTAAGAAATATCAAAAAATGAAAACATCTGTATCTTATCTAAATGAACAATTAGATAAAGTATATGATGAATTAGAATATTTTAAATTATTAAGTTATCAATTAACTAATTGTAGTGTTAATGAAGCACTAGATATAAAAGATGAACTAATAAAAAATAAATATTTATTTAAGCCATTAACTAATAAGAAAAAACAACAAAAACCTAGATTATTAACATATATTGTTAATGATATTGATATATCAGTTGGTAAAAATAATATTCAAAATGAATATTTAACACATAAATATTCTAAACCCAATGATATGTGGTTCCATGTTAAAGGAGCTCCAGGAAGCCATGTTGTAGTTCACATTGAAGATGAGCTTGATGAAGATTTAATTAGAGCGGCTGCTAATCTTGCTGCATATTATTCTACTTTCAAGGATTCTTCTAGTGTTGCAGTAGATTATACTAGAATTAAATATATTAAAAAAATTCCAGGTAAAAGAGCTTGTTTTGTTACATATACACATCAAAAGACTATTTATATAGATCCTGATATTGAATTTATTAATAAGCTTGAGGTAAAAAGAAAATGAAAAATGCATATAAAAAATTTGCATATTATTATGATGAAGTAATTCAAGAAACTAATTATGATTTATGGGTTGAATTTGTAGAGCCATATCTAAAAAAAGATGATAAAATTCTTGATTTAGCGTGTGGTACTGGTACATTTTTAACTATGTTATGTTTAAATGGTTATAAAAATGTTTCTGGATTAGATTTATCAGATGAAATAATTGAAATCGCAAATGAAAAAAGAAAAATAAATAGATTAAATATTGATTTTTATGTTGAGGATATGATGTCATTTAAGGTGGCTGAAAAACAAGATGTTATTACTTGCTTCTTCGATTCAGTTAATTTCTTAAAAGATAAAAATGAAATCAAAAAACTATTTAATGCTGTATATAATGCATTAAAGCCTAATGGATATTTTATATTTGATATATTCTCTAAAGAAATGTTAAAAGAATATACAGATAATAAATATGAAAAAGATTTTGAAACATTTAAAATCAATTGGGTGACTAAAAAGATTAATTCTACTACTCTTAAACATGAAATTGAAATTAATGAGGATGGAGAATCAATCAATGAATCTTATTATGAATATTATCATCCTTTAAATGAATTAATAGATTCTAGATTTAATTTAGAAAAGCTTAGTGGTGATTTTAATGATGATCTTGAAGATGAGGATGAAAGAATAATAATTGTTTATAGAAAAAAATAAAGGAACTTTTAGTTCCTTTTTTTATTAGAATTTATCATCAAATGCTTCAATTGAAATAAACACTAATTTATTATTCTTAAAATAATTTTTAATTCTTCTTTCATTTGATAAATATGAAAGATAACTTTTGATTGTTGATGTGATTATCATATATTTGTTATATGATATTTTTAAATCATAATAATTAAATATATATGCAGTAACATCTTCTACTGTTCTTTCTTTATCTAAATAATCTACAATTAAATCCATTAAGGTATAGATTTGTTTTTTGTTGTATTCAACTAAATCTGAGATTTCTGTAGTTACTGGTGCGTGGCTTGGAACAATTATATTTCCATCTAATGTTTTAAGGAAATTTAATGTTTCTAAATATCCTTTTACATCATAAATTAACACAACATGTTGTGTATCTAATAATGTTTTAGAAACAATTGAATCTGCCACAAAATGAACTCCATCTGGTGTTCTTATACCAATCATTCCATAATGGTGTCCTGGAAGCTTAAATGAATGTAGGTCTCTAGGTAATTCATTTAATGAATAAATTTCTTTTTGATCATCAATGTGCATTAATCTACTATCATATTCATCTAATGGATATCCACCATATAAAAAGCCAATATCTAACTTTGAATCTCTTAAAAATGCTCTTTCAATTCTTGATGTTACAATTCTACAGCCAGTTTGTTTCATTAAATATAAATTAGCACCACTATGGTCAGCATGTGAATGGGTATTAACAATGTATTTTAGCTTTAGCTTATATCTTCTTAATAATGATTCTAATACTGGTCCTTCTTCACTATGACCACAATCAATTAATACACAATCTGTGTCATTAAGTTTATATAAGCCAACATTTGTTGTTCCATCAATATAATATGTATTACCTTTTAAATGATGCAATTCATACATAATATCAGCTCCTAAATTCAATATCTTTATAATTCTTTTTAAAGATATATTTAAATAAAACGAAATATATTTAAGATTCTATAATAAAATCAAGTAAATTATACAAAAATTATATATTTTTGTAAATATAAAAAGCATTGCCGGAGCAATGCTTTAAAATTATTTATCTTCGTTTATATAAAATAATAATCCTAATACATTAGCTAAATGTACTAATGTAACTAAATCAGTTTGTTGCCATATTCTTCCTGTGTCTACAGCAACCATATCACATCTTAAGAAGCCATAATGGAATTCATATGCTTTTATTTCTGCAAGGAATGATGAGTAAATACCTTGTTCTTTATATTTTTTTCCTAAAGCAATATTTTCATTATCATAAATGCCTTTGGTAACATTGACATAAAACAGTCCATTAACATCAATATCTTTCATTATTGTATCGTATCCGAATGCTTCATATCCACCAAATTTTTTAGATAATGGATGGAAATATTCATAATTTAATTGACCATCACGTTCGATACAAATATGATCAATCATTAATGTAGCACCTAAAAATGATAAAGAATCTTTTATTCCTTCTTCAAATGATCTATTTGTGATTAATGATGTATAAAATTTATTGTTGATATATAAAGGTGAATAAACCTTATCACGGTGATTTAAGACATCAATATCTTTATGCTTTTCAGGTAAATAAACGATGAAACAATTTCTTCCTTTTAATTTACCTCTATATAATGCTTTATCAGCTAATTCAAATAATTCATCTAGATTTGTTGTATCTAATGGAAATCTTGAGCATCCCATTGTATAAGAAATATTTAAATCCTTAGCCATTGGTATTTCTAAGTCAACAGTTGATTTTAAAATTTTTAATGCACATTTCCAAATATCTTCATATTCTTGTACATTTGGGAAAACAAATATAAATTCATCTCCACCATATCTACCTACAACGCCAAAATCTTCACATTCTTTTTCGATAGATTTAGCTACAATTTTTAATACTTCATCACCAACTAAATGTCCATAATTATCATTAACAAATTTGAAATTATCAATATCTAGAATGACAAAAGAGAATGGTGTTTTCTTTGAGACTAATTCATCCATATATGAGTTAATCGCATATCTATCATAAATATCTGTCAGCTCATCATATCTATAATTATTTTTATTTTTGAAAAAGCTTATATCCATAGGAATCACCTACAATCGATTATTATTTTCTATACTACTAACATGTATAATAAACTTGTTACTTTATTTCTATCCTTTGTTCTTAAAACATTTTTATAAATTTGATAATAATGGAATCCAGAAATATATAAAAGCTTGTTGTATAGTTCTAAGGCTTTTTTCTCAATAGGTAATAATTCATAATTTTGTAAAATTAAATTAAGACTTCCTCTATGGGATTTAAGTAATTTATTACAAATATCTGTAGGAGCCATAGTTGTAAAATCATCTTCTGAAAGATCAGCTCTTGCCTCACATGAGAAATAATTAACAACTACTTCACTACCACATACACTAAAATCATCTAATCCAACAAAATGATTATCCTTAACAAGGATAGATCTGTTAGTTAGAGTACCATGATAATTACATCTTGGTAGCTTTTTATAAATTTCTTTTAATTCCTGTCTTATTTTATCGTTAAACTTGATTAATTTATTACATAAGTCTGTAAATCCAGCCTTTTTTAGCATTTCGCATAAAAGATTAAGGTTTGCTTGTCTTTCATCTACTTCTGAATCTAAAGGTGATAAATCAAATACTGAATAAGGAGATTTTGTTTGATATAAATCCTGACTTCTATATTTTGCAGAATATTTACCAAGATAAGCATAAAGCTCCTTTAAGATATTTAAATAATTTGCATCTTTTGATTCTGATAATAAAATGCCATCAGTCTTTTCACGAACTGTTGTGCTGTATTCACCATCAAAATAAATATATTTTCCATCATTTGATTGAATATATTGAGGACAAATTATGCCAAATTCGATATATCTAGAAATTAGCTTATTCATATTAACAACTTTATTTTCATCAAAGTTCTCATCCTTAGTAGCTTCTAAGATATAATTATCATTTATATCATAGACCATTTTAATTGTATTACCAGATGATGAGCTAATAAGCTTAGCGTCACTACATTCAATATTAAATTCTTGTAATGCCTTTTTATAATCGTATGCCATAATGAATCGTCCCCTTTCTTATATTCTATCATACTTTTTTAAATTTTAATAGAAAGTATAAATATATTACTTTCTAGGGTTTTTAATGTTTGCTTGAGCAGCAGCTAATCTAGCTACTGGTACTCTAAATGGTGAACATGATACATAATCTAAGCCAACATTATGGTAATATTCAATAGATCTTGCATCTCCACCAGTTTCACCACATACACCTACATGAAGGTCAGGTCTAGTCATTCTACCTTGCTGAACACTCATTTTAACAAGCTTACCAACACCTTCAGTATCTAATGTCTTGAATGGGTTGAATTCTAAAATCTTAGTATTGTAATAAGATGGTAAGAATTTTTGGGCATCATCTCTTGAGAAACCAAATGTCATTTGTGTTAAGTCATTTGTTCCAAATGAGAAGAATTCTGCTTCTTGTGCGATTTCATCAGATAATAGGGCAGCTCTTGGAATTTCAATCATTGTACCAACATGATATTTTAATTCAACATTTGCCTTCTTGATGATTTCATCAGCAGTCTTACAAATAATATCTTTTACATATTTTAATTCTTTAATTTCTAATACTAATGGTACCATTATTTCTGGCTCTACATTAATGCCTTCTTTTTTAACATTGATTGCAGCCTTAATAATAGCTTCTGTTTGCATTTCACAGATTTCTGGATATGTTACAGCTAAACGACATCCTCTATGACCCATCATTGGGTTAGATTCATGTAAGTCGTTAATTCTATCCCAAATTTCAGCTGGAGTTTTTCCTAATGCATCAGCTAATTCTTTAACTAATGATTCTTCTTTAGGTAAGAATTCATGTAGAGGTGGATCTAATAAACGTACATTAACATTTAGACCCTTCATAATTCTATATAAATCTTCGAAGTCTTTTTGTTGCATTGGCTCAATTTCAGCTAATGCAGCCTTTCTATCTTCTTTCTTATCAGCTAAAATCATTTTTCTCATGGAGAAAATTCTATCTTTTTCAAAGAACATATGCTCTGTTCTACAAAGACCGATACCCTCAGCGCCGAAATCTAAAGCCTTCTTTGCATCTCTTGGATTATCAGCATTTGTTCTAACCTTTAGATATCTATTTTCATCAACCATCTTCATAAATCTAGCGAAATCACCACTAGTTAAATCAGGGTCAACTGTCTTAATAGCACCTAAATATACTAAACCTGTTGTACCATCAATAGAGAATGTATCCTTATCAGTATATACCTTACCATTGATAGTTACAGTCTTTGCTTCTTCATCAATTAAAGCTTCACTACATCCACAAACACAGCACTTACCCATACCTCTAGCAACTACTGCAGCATGTGAAGTTTGTCCGCCTCTCATTGTTAATATAGCTTCACTTGAAATCATACCAACAATGTCTTCTGGAGATGTTTCAGCTCTTACTAAAACAACCTTTTCTCCAGCCTTATGTCTCTTCTCAGCCTCTTCAGCTGTAAATGCTAATTTACCTGTTCCAGCACCTGGACCTGCAGCGATACCTTTAGCTATTGGTGTAAATTTAGCAATATCGTTCTTATCGAAGTCTGGAAGTAAAATCATATCAAAGCTTTGAGGATCAATTCTTAAGATTGCAGTCTTTTCATCAATTAATCCTTCATCTAATAAATCTAGGGCAATCTTTAATGATGCCTTAGGAGTTCTCTTTCCATTTCTTGTTTGTAAGAAATATAATTTACCATCTTCAACAGTAAATTCCATATCTTGCATATCCTTATAATGATTTTCCATTAATTTAATAGTCTTAATGAATTCATTATAAACATCTGGCATTCTCTTTTGTAATTCTTCAATTTTTAATGGTGTTCTAATACCTGCAACTACATCCTCACCTTGTGCGTTAGGTAAATATTCTGCAGATACCTTATTTTCACCTGTAGCTGGGTTTCTTGAGAACGCAACACCTGTACCAGATGTTTCACCCTTGTTACCAAATGCCATTGATTGAACATTTACGGCAGTACCCCAGTCATATGGAATATTGTTCATCATACGATAAACATTTGCTCTATCATTATCCCATGATCTAAATACCGCTTTAATTGCTTCAATTAATTGAGCATATGGATCAGTTGGGAATTCTTGATTAAATGTTTTCTTATAATATTCTTTATATTTCTTAACTAATTCTTTTAATTCTTCAGCCTTAACTTCAGTATCTAGCTTATAGCCTTTAGACTTCTTTAAATCATCTAACATCTTATCCATATCATCTCTTGGATGACCTTTCGCAATGTTAGTAAACATTAAAATGAATCTTCTATAGCTATCATATGCGAATCTTTCATTATTTGTTTCTTTAGCTAAAACATCAACTGTCTTGTCATTTAATCCTAGGTTTAAGATAGTATCCATCATACCTGGCATTGATACTCTAGCACCACTTCTTACTGATACTAACAATGGATTCTTATCTCCACCAAATTTCTTACCAGTTTTCTTTTCAACCTCAGCGATTGCTTTATAAACATCGTTAATTAGAAATTCAGGTAAATCTCTGTTTGATTTATAATATAAGCCACATGCCTCAGTTGTAATTGTAAATCCTTGAGGGATAGGTACACCGATGTGAGTCATCTCAGCTAAACCAGCGCCTTTTCCTCCTAATAATTCTTTGCCTAAGCCATAGGCTTCTTCAAAATGATAAACGTATTTTTTAGTCATAAAAATCCTCCAAAACTAAAAAAATTTACTTATTTAAAATCCTGTCTAAGTATATATAAACTATTATATAGCCTTTTAGTTTTATTTTCAAGAAACTTATATATTTATTATAAATAAAATAAGCCCTTAATGGGCTTATTCTACTTCATTAATTTATATAATTTTCTCTGATAAAATCTATCAAATAATTTGATTCTAGTAGCCATTTTCATGCTATAAGAATCATATCTTTCTAAATAACTTTCATCAATGCCTTCAGCCTTGAATCTATAATCCTTTAAATTATCACTATAAACCTTATCACTAAATATAGCCTCAAGTTCATGTGAATAGAAAATATTTTCTAATTCATCATTAACCATAAATGCACTCTTACCAACATAATAATTTTCATTATATTCAACACCTAATAGATCTAAAATTGTAGGAACAATTACATATGGTGTTGAGAATTTATCATATGTTTTATTACCATATATTGCTTCATATGATGAATTTAAATCAGTGTTATACATTATTAATGTTGTGCTATAAAGCTCTGGATTTGTTGCGTCATCAGAATTATACATTGCATATTTTAATTGCTTCTCACCATTACTCATATAATATGGTTCATGATCACCATATAAAACAATTAATGTATCATCTAAAATATCTAATGATTCTAATCTATCTAGCATTGTTCCAACTGCTAAATCTAAATCCATATATTCAGCCTGTAGATTTATTACTTGTTTCTGTAGATTTTCATTATCATCAGCACAAATATTTGTCCATAATCCAGAATGTTCTGCTTCAATAATTCTTTGATAATATCCAAGTCTAGTATAATAATCCATATTTCTCTTTGATGTATTATATGGACCATGTGTAGACATTGTTGTCCAGAAGCTAAAGAATTTTCCTGTATCTGGAATTATTTTTTCAATAATACCATCAATATCTTCCATATTTTCTTCTAATCTATTCATTCCAGATGCTGATAGACCACTCATAAAATATGAATCCAGAGGGTAATTAGCACTAATAAAATTATGTGTTTGCTTAGGATCTATATCTTCTTTAAAATATAGATTTTCAAATCCTGTAGTTTCTAATACCTTTCTTCTATCATAAAAAGATCCACTATTATTATGGAAATATGATGTTTGGTATCCTTCTTCCTTTAAAATGTTTGGTAAGGTAGCCTTTGTGTTGTAATTCTTAGTTGTTCCAACCTCAGCAATGCTTCCAATTATACCAATCATTTCAGACATATTAGTTTTATTTTTTGAATAATTTTTACTAAAATCTACACCATCATTTTTTAATCTATAAAGATTAGGTGTTAATGTTTCGTTAATATAATAATCAACGCCAGTTTCAATCATAATTGTAATAACATTTTTGTCACTACAAACTCCTGATAAATCATCAGTAATATCTTTATTTACAATCTTTCCTTCATTAAAGAATCCATTTAAATCTTTTGAATCTGATCCTTGAGGAATTGTATATGTTATTTCTCCAAAAAGATATGTTAGCATACCATAATTTTTAATGGCACCTCTCTTTAAAATAACTGATGAATTTTCAATTATTTCATTACCTGACATACCTTTATATACATCATAATCTTTAAAATCTTTTTTAACCTGAGATGAGCCAATCGCTCTAAATATTGCCCCAATAGCTATTGCCATTACCATTATAGATAATGCTATTGGATAATATTTATATGATTTTTGTTTATTTTGAAGAATATGATGATTAAATATTCTGTGAATTAATACTACAAATAATACATAAATTACTACTAAAATTATTGCTAAAATTATATACCATGCATTAACGAATTGCATACTCATAACCTGAGCAGCTTCGTTAAATAAGAATAAATATTTAATTGAGAATATATCTCCTGATGCATAATTTAATAATAATGAAATAACCATGATTACTATAAATAATCCAAATATTACTGAACTATATGCAATTGAAAACTTATTATTTTTAAATAAAAACAATGGTGCTGCAATAATCATTATTACTGATATTTCAAGTAATGGATATGTAACAAAGAATTTGTTAAATACTACACTTGAGATGACACAGTCAATAAATATTAGCATTAATACCATAAAAATATATAAGCATATCTTTTGTTTTACTAGGTTATGCACATTATCATCCCTTTCAATAATATAATTGTAATGATTTTGATATGAAAAGTCAATTATTGTTTATTTATAAATAAATAAAAAATCCAGTCAACAAGATTCTGTTTGATTAAAACGGACACATAAAATAAAAGACACATTAGTAAACAATTTAGTATTGTAAACTAGTGTGTTTTTTGTTTATATAAGAATTAAAGGAGGTAATTCAATGAGAAAAACTATTAAACATAAAGTATA
>JAEEGL010307791.1_pt1 | contig 40069 bp, 28 predicted proteins | sample 9134231 | NCBI WGS metagenome assembly JAEEGL01 (sample SAMN16246548, study PRJNA631951) | gut metagenome | biome: gut microbiome; feature: rumen; material: fiber-attached | host: Bos | place: Iran: Karaj | collected 2018-10
ATAAGATGCGAGGGTGTTCTGCATATTTCGAAATGCCAGATCCATCGACCATAACGGCGTTGAAACCTGATCAAAAGAAGTTTTGCCCGATGGGACGATGAATTTACCTGAATCTATATATGGTTGCAGTACGTCAATCGCACCCCGGAAGAAGAACTTGGCATTATTGTCTGCCGGATCGCCTGTAACAAGTTCGATATTATAAGTGCCGTCAGTTTCGTCCGGATGGAGTGAATCAACTATATACTGTCCCTGTAGTGCACCTACCCTGTAATTGTCAAAGGAAACGTAGCAGTCTACAGCGTCTGAGTTCATAACGAGTGTATCATAAGAGATGACGGGAATATTTTTGATCTTTGCGTCTTCCAGTGTTCTTGACAAAGTGCTGCCGTCTATTGGCACAACAAAGAGTATATCAACGTCATCCGCTATAAGAACCTGTATGTCATTGATCTGGTGTAATATGTTGTTATCGGCAAATCGCAGTTCGACGTTATACCCTTGTTTTTCTAAAAGTGTTTTGAGATAGTTACCGTCACGGTTCCAGCGTTCAATAGTCTTTGTGGGCATTGATATGCCTACAGTTTTTGCGGATGGATCATTTGCGCTGTTACATCCCTGCAGGACCAAAACGACTGAAAGATATGTAATTAACAAAAAGAGTCTTCTTGTCACAATCTTCATAATATGTAATTATAAGGGTAGTTGAGAAGATTAGCAACAGCTTAGTGGATTTATGGAGATTTTTTTTGTAATTGGAACTGATCGTAATTATGGATAAAAACGAAAGCCTGTTCAAGATTGATCGCATATCCGTGAAGGTAGCGGTCCGAATCCATATAGGGCATGCGGTATATGATGATGTTTTCAATATTGTCGGCTCCGTTTGACAGTATATTCCAGTAGAGTCCGGAATTGTTGGAAAGTAAGGTTAGTGTCGATTCGTTCTGATCGATTATGGAGAAATAATCCGTATCGATGAGCTTGATATCTTTTGCAGTAAACATGATAACTCCCGATGATAGCTTGTGTGATATATAATAGTAACAATTAACTTCAGATTGACAAGCCACATTATAGCAGACGTCAGGAAAATATGCAATATGATATTTTGATGTTGGATTATGAGACATATGTGACAATACATCCCTCTCTGTTTTTATTCCTTTACTGCACGGTTCATGTAATGTTATTATAATTAAGGTACTCTAAAGAATGGGGAAAACGGTATGAAGAAGTTTAAGCTTTTTGACAGCAAAGGCGCAATATATCTTTGCGCTTTTATAGTACCTTTTTTGATGGTACAGATTTTTTATGCGATCTGCAGGATATATCCATACGGTCCTTTTTCGATATTGACGGGCGATATGGATCTTGAGTTTGTCAATTTCTATACATATTATCTGAATACCTTCGTTTCAAAAAACGATCATTTTTATATGCTGGCCAAGACCCTTGGCGGAGACTATCCCGGACTTGCGGCATTTCAGCTTCATGATCCGCTGCTTTTCGTACTCCTGCTTTTTCCCGGGGAGAGGATAGCAGCCGGCGTGGAGCAGTACTTTGCCCTGCAGATATCGGTGGCAGGGCTGTGTACATCGGTACTGCTTAACGGCAGATATAAGAGATCATGGATGTCCCTGCTGTTCTCGACAGCCTATTCCTTCTGCTCGTTTTTCTTCGGATATCTGGTACTTACCATTTATTTCGGTGCGCTTGCACTGCTTCCTCTTGTTATATATTTCTTTCTTAACGCGCTGGAAGATAAGAAATATGAAATTCCTTATATCATAGTCACGGCTCTGTATATTTATATTAATTATCATGTGGGCTTTATGCTTGTTATCTTCCTTGTACTTATGTTTGTTTCCCGCCTGATCACAGACATGGAAGTGTTAAAGAAGCTCCCGATGTTTATACTTTCGGGTGCCACCGTGATCATGCTGGACGGTTATTTCCTGATAAGGACCGGTCTTTCCCTTCTTGGTGAGAAGACGACTTCGGGAGCGGATTACGGTATATACAGAAGATTTGCGCTTAACCAGCTGTTTGCCAATCTGTTTTCGGGCAGTTCAAGGAATGATCTTATGCCGCTTATCTACTGCTCCGTGGCAGCTGTGTTCTTTGCCCTTATTTATTTTATGTCAAAGGAATACAGCATAAGGGAAAAGCTTGCCAATCTCTTTCTTCTGGCTGCGGTGGCGGTAAGTATGTGGATCAATATACTTGATACGGTATGGCACGGCTTCAACAATCCCGAAGGCTTCTACTGGAGATATGCCTACTTCATAAGCCTTACCCTGATCGTTCTTGGGTATAAGGGCTTTATTTCCCTTGCATACCGGAGTGATGACAGAAAGAAATCCATAATAAAGGCATTCGTTTCAGCCGGAGTGATCTACCTGTATATGGTATGGCTGGCAGTTTCGGGAAATCACTACATGGATCTTCCGAGACATATCATAAATGGTGTTATGATCGCGATGCTCCTTATGGGGACGCTCATGCTTCTTGAGCAGAATAAGCTCAGAATACTCGGGCCGATACTGCTTCTTGTGATTTCGGCAGCCGATATGATGTACAATGCCAATGTGGTATATATGAAGCTTAATTCCTATGACGGACAGCTTCCCGAAATGAGCCGCTTCGTGGAAGATTACACATCGATAAAGGATGTGATCGACAGTGTCAAAGCAGGGGATCCCGGAATGTATCGTATTGAGAAGGATTTCGACAGAGCGGTCAATGATCCTGCCATGTTTGATTATATAGGTATGTCGCATGACAGTTCATGTGAGAAAGATGAGCTTATCAACTGGCTTAAGAACTTCGGCTTCTGTAAGACGGAATATTACACGTATTATAACGGAGGAAGTACATCCTTTGTTGATATACTGTTCGGTATCAGGTACTATATCTCGAGGTTTGATGAGACATTGAAGCCTTATGATAAGCTTCCTTATGAAGGAAAATACCATGCATTTGAGAACGGATATGCACTTCCGATGGTTTACAATGCACCTGAGGAATTCAGAAATTACGTTTTTGACATTAATAAGAATACCTTTGCAAAGCAGAATGAGATCGCCGCGATGTGGGGAAGCAAAAAAGATATCTATCTCAGGGCTGAGCCGGTTCAGGAACTGAGGAATGTCAGGGAGGATGAAGAGGGGCACTATATACGGACGGCAGATGAGGGATATATTGATTATAATATAACCGTCAGCGAGGAAAAGCCACTGTATCTGTTCTTCTCGGCGCCGGACAGACAGGGAGCACAGCTGTACATAAATGATGAGTACGTGGATCCTTATTTTACCGAAACACACTGGGGTGTGATCTGTGCGGGGAGATATGGCATGGGTGATACGGTGAAGATAAGCCTTAAGCTTATTGATGAGGATATAAGGATAACTGAAGCGGGCTTTTACTACGAGGACGAAGAAGCGATACGTGAATGGAGCAGGCTTGCAGGGGCGTTAAACGAGGGTATTGGTGAGCTTAATGAGATCACCAGTTCGCACCTGACATTTAGTACCAGTTCCGCTGAAGACAGGCTGGTCGTAGTGTCTCTTCCATATGACAGGAGCTTCAGGATAACCGTTGACGGTAAGAGGGTGAAGCCGGTTCCTGCGCTTGAAATGCTTATGGGCATGGAAATACCGGCAGGTGAACACAGTGTTGAGATGAGGTATATTCCAAGAGGTACAGTAGTGGGAGCACTTGTGTCGGCAGCCGGTATCGTGATGTTTGTTATTTTCTTTTGTATAAGGTTCCGCAGGGAACAGTCTTTATCTCATAATCATTCCGATTAACGTAATCGAGCAGATAACCGCCGATCTCGTTCTCATTGGGAGCGGGGTCGGCTTCTATATCTCCGCAGCTTAAATAGCTTCCGTACTCATCATTCAGAACAAGGATCATATCGGGATATCTGTCGGGATTCATAGTGTAGTACGGTTCCAGACGTTCGCTGTTAAACGGCGTCCGCCAAGTGGTCGGTGCGGCGCATTTAAGGTCTGTGCACATATATCCGAACGGCAGGATCCTGGTAATAAAGATAGTGCCTGTGCCGCTGTCTGTATTTTCAAGGTTCCCGCTCTGGCAGTATTTATGGATCGTAGAAGTGACTACATTGTAGGCAACGTAATGATCTGCCGTTGTATACAATCCTTTGGCCGGCCCGTATGAAATCTTAAAATTGAGCATCTGTACCGGAGCATCGCGGTAGATGTTTACGAGTCTTAAAGTCATTGTCTGCACAAGACAGGCACAGATGATCGCTGTGCTGCACACGAGAAATACAGATCCGGTGTGCTTTATCGGAAGCATTTCTTTTGCAAACTGCTCCAGGATCAGTATGCATCCGATGCTTGAAATAAAATGTCCCATAGACAGTACATACAGATATCCGTTTGAGGAGTAGCTGTATACGAGCGAGAATATAAGTCCGCTGAGTACCAGAGTACAGAACAGCTTCATATCTTTCTTCTTCTGCATAAAAAAGAGAGGAAGTGTAAACAGACAGAGGGCTGTTTGAATGTATCCCGTATGCCCAAGTGAACATATGAAAAGATCTATGAACAGGATCACGTCCGCTATGAAGATAAGAAGATAAAATGTATTGTTCCTGAAACGCTTGACAAAGGATGCGGCAAAAGTAACGATCACAAGGATATATGCGGCATATGCTCCGTACCCGAACACCTCATTTATTCCGATGAAGAATTTCTTTATGGGATATATGAGGCTGGTGCCGTGTTCCTCATCACTCAGTACATAAGGTACTGCCCGGAAGAAATCGGAGAGTGAGACCGTGCACAGAAGGTAGATGAAAAACAATACGGCCGGTATCGCTATTCCGATGAAGGTATATTTTAATATTTCAGGAAGACGGGAACTGTCTGCCGGCTGTGCAGCTTCGTTCCCCTTTGCGGAGCGCCCGGAACTGTATATTATGATACCGGTTACGATGATTACTGCCAGCCAGGCAAGACTGAGTGTCGGCAGGCTCAGTACACTTAATGCAAACAATATGCCTGAAATGATCAGATGATTTCTGTTCAGGCTCCTGAAATAATGGTAAACAAGAAGCATGGACATAAGAAACAGCTGAACAGACATCGTGTAGTATGACATGGTGGCTATGTTCAGATGTGTATAGAACATCAGGCTTATTGAACATGCCAGAGAGGTAAATACGGAGGCATGCTGTTTGAGGATATTGAACATGATGACGGAATTCACGGTACTCATTACCACGAACATTATCCTGAAATAAAGGATAACCCCCGTGTTGCCGCCCATGATCAGATAATACAGGGCATAGAAGGGCAGAAGAATGACGGATGAGAGCTGTGTCGGAAACCATTCGTGCTTGAAAATACTGTCACCCGTAAAGAAACGGTGAACAGTTGAAAAATAGAAGGTTTCATCTGACCAGCAGAAGCTGTACATGCCCCTTATCAGCAGGATCAGAGCGCTTAAGGCTATTATAATATATGGGTAGCATGTGTTGATTTTCTTTAGTGCGTTTTTCATCTTTCAAACTCCGGTTTTTCTTTTTTTTAAATATGTGGTATATTATCATGGATTGCTTGAGACTGAAACATACCTGTTCGGAATAGTTACAATTATATCATAAACATATTTTTTATTCCAACTGAGATATATAGTACAAAGGGGAAACGGTTATGGATCTGTATGAGAAAATCAAATCGGGAGAGGAAAAGATAGCACTTGTCGGTCTCGGATATGTCGGTATGCCGATAGCGGTTGCCTTTGCGAGGAAGGTTAAGGTTATAGGATTTGATCTTAATGAAGAGAAGATCAACAGGTACAGGAACGGTATTGACCCGACCCAGGAGGTAGGGGATGAAGTGATATCAAGGACTACGGTTGATTTCACATGTGATCCGGCAAGGCTTAAGGAAGCCAGGTTTCACATCGTAGCTGTGCCTACTCCGATCAATCTTGACAAGACGCCCGATCTGCATCCTGTCGAATCTGCCAGCAGGATACTGGGGAAGAATTTGACAAAAGGGTCGATCGTCGTATATGAATCAACGGTTTATCCGGGTGTTACCGAGGATGTGTGTGTTCCCATACTGGAAGAGGAATCGGGGCTTAAATGCGGTGTTGACTTCAAGGTGGGTTATTCGCCGGAGAGGATAAATCCGGGTGATAAGCAGCACAGGCTTGAGAATATAAAGAAGATAGTTTCGGGAATGGATGATGATACTCTCGATCAGGTGGCCAAGGTATATGAACTGGTCATAGAAGCGGGCGTCCACAGAGCCGGAAGCATCAAGGTGGCAGAGGCGGCCAAGGTTGTAGAAAATTCACAGAGAGACATTAATATTGCATTTATAAATGAGCTTGCGATGGCTTTTGACAAAATGGGTATAGATACGAGTGAAGTTATCGATGCCATGAATACCAAATGGAACGCTCTTGGCTTCAGGCCCGGACTTGTCGGAGGGCACTGTATAGGAGTCGATCCTTACTATTTCATATATGAGGCTGAGAAACTGGGATATCATTCGAGGCTTATTTCGTCGGGAAGGCAGATAAATGATGATATGCCGGCCTTTGTCGGTGATAATATCATCAAATATCTCGTGCTTGCCAATAAACAGGTAAGACAGGCCAAGGTAGTCTTCTTCGGAGTTACCTTTAAGGAAAACTGTCCCGATGTCCGTAATTCGAAGGTTATAGAAGTCGTAAAGCATCTTGAACAGTATATGATACGTCCGGTTCTTGTTGATCCGAGGGCAGATGCGGAAGATGTTAAAAAGAGCTACGGATATGAGCTGTCAGACATAAGTGAGGCGTGCGGGGCGGACTGTATCGTGCTTGCCGTAGCGCATGATGAGTACAAAGCCATGAGCCTCGATCAATGGAACAGGTTCTTCGGAAACTGTGCAAATGATGAGAAGGTCATTATAGATATTAAGTCAATCCTTAACAGGAACGAGGCTGTGGCCGGAGGCTACAGATATTGGAGATTGTAGGATGTTATTGGTAAATGCCGATGATTTCGGAAAGAACGAAGAGATAAACAGGGCAGTATGCGAAGCATTTGAAAAGGGCTACATTAATTCGGCCACACTTATGACAAATATGCCCGGAGCCCATGAGGCATATAAGCTTGCAAAGGATAACGGATTTGCTGACAGGGTAGGGATACACCTTAATATAACGGAGGGTATGCCGCTTACGGAGGGGATCCGGAACAATCCGCTGATCTGTTCCTCTGACGGAAGCTTCAATGCAGCGTTTTATCACAATACAAAATACAGGCTGTATATGGATCGTCAGTCGATAGACAGGATAAAAGAGGAGCTGGATGCGCAGATAGGACTGTTTCTTGAAATGGGATTTACGCTCCTTCATATAGATTCGCATCATCATGTACATACCAATTATCCTGTATACCGGGCTCTTAAGGAGCTTGGAGTGAAATATGACTATGAGTATATAAGACTGTCAAGGAACCTGTATAAAGGCGGAAATCCCGTTAACGGGATATACAAAGGTCTGTATAATGCGAATGTAAAGAGGCTTGCGCGCCATACTTCATCGTATTTCGGTGATTACAGGGATCTGATGGGGTATTTCGGACTCGATCCTGCGAGGACGACTGACAGAATGCGCAGTTCATCAGGTCAGACGGATGTTTTCTTCGAGAAAAATGATGTTGAGATAATGGTCCATCCCATGTATGACAATTCCGGAAAGCTCACGGATACTGATATTCCGATGGATGAGCAGAATATCATACATTCTTGCCATTAGTTATGTTTGATGATATAATTTTAACGATTATGAGTATCGGAAGGGGATAGTATGCCCTTTTGATACTTCTTTGTGTATTGTATTATTATTTTGAGAGGAGTATGTCCAATGAAGGGAATCATTCTTGCAGGCGGCTCGGGAACGAGGTTGTATCCGCTTACGAAAGCTGTATCCAAACAGATGATGCCGGTCTATGACAAACCGATGATCTATTATCCGTTGTCTATTCTTATGCTTGCCGGTATAAGGGAAATACTGATCATATCAACACCCAGGGATCTGCCGATGTTCCGTGAACTGTTCGGGACGGGAGAGCAGCTGGGACTGTCCATGGAATATGCAATACAGGAACAGCCCAGAGGTCTTGCGGATGCTTTTATCATAGGTGCCGATTTCATAGGTGATGACAGTGTGGCGCTTATTCTCGGTGATAATATTTTCTACGGACAGAGCTTCTCCAGGCTGTTGAGACAGGTGGCAGAGAGGGAAAAGGGTGCTACCATATTCGGTTATTATGTAAGGGATCCGCGGGAGTACGGTGTGGTTGAGATAGATGATAACGGAATGGCACTGTCGATAGAGGAGAAACCGGAGAATCCCAAGTCCAATTATGCGGTGCCGGGGTTATATTTTTATGACAATGATGTGGTAAATATCGCAAAGAATGTTAAGCCGTCCGCCCGTGGGGAAATAGAGATAACAAGTATAAATAACGAGTATCTGTCCCGTGGTGAGCTGCATGTCGAGACGCTCGGCAGGGGTTTTGCATGGCTTGATACAGGTAATCATGATATGCTTCTTGCGGCGGCTGATTTTGTAAGTTCAATACAGAAACGCCAGGGTATGTATGTTTCGTGTATCGAAGAGATCGCATACAGAAGAGGCTTTATTTCAAAGGAGCAGCTTCTTGAACTTGCCAAGCCGCTCATGAAGACGGAATACGGCAAATATCTTACCGAAGTGGCCAACGGACTGTAATGTAAATGATTTAGAGGGGATTTTACCGATAAGGGGTAGAAGCTTTAAAGGGAAAAGAAATGGGTAGTAACAGGAACGATAACAACAAAAACGGGAAAAAGCCGGTCAATTACACATCGGTCGACTGGAATGAATACAGGGTTAACAAGGACACGGATAGGCCTCAGCCCGGAAATTTCAGGGTTGACGGGCCGGATGATGATGTTTTTGATGAACGTATTTTCAGGGGAATTGACGAGATAAACGACAGCCTTGCTTCGGGTATTTCCGCAGATGGGAATTATTCACGAAGGGAAACGAAAAACAGCGGATCCGAAAGGAAGAATTCCAAAGGCAGAAAGAAGTCTTTAAATACCAAGCTTGAAGAAATAAGCAGGGAAAAAGCCAAAAAAGACAGATCCAGGAAGGAAAAGGCCGAGCTGGACATACTTGAAAAGAACATTATTGAGATCACGTCCGGAACTCATGATGATTTTCTGGCGGGCGCTGTTGAGATCGTAAATAAGGCGCTTGAAGAGAAGGCCGGTAAGGAACGTCTGGAAGATACTGATGTAAACGGAACTTTTGAACTGCCCAAGCTTGACATACATTTCGGTGATACTGCCGAACTTAAGAATATAAGGGATGCCATAGAAGGCACGGATTTTGGCAAGATGCTGAATGAGAAGGATCAGAAAGCGGGTATCGATCCCGATTTCTTTGATGATCCCGGACTTTCTGTGGAGGTATTTCATAAGGATGAAACACACAGGAAGAAGGAGCATGTCAAAAAACCAGATCAGACCTCATCGGTAAAGGAGTCTGCGGCTTCTGCAAAGAGAATGGAAAAGTCAGCCGCAGACAGACGGAAGGGAACATCCGCAAAGAAACGGGATGAGTCATTTTTAAAGGATGAAGACATTCTTGCGATAAATAAACAGGCTGAGGAACTTGCGGATAATAACGAAATACTCGCAATTAAGAAGGAGGCCGAGGCACTTATAAGGGATGTTGATGTTTCGTCGATTAAGGAGCAGGCCAGATTACCCGAGAATAAGCCTGTTCAGAAACGTGTGAAGAAACAGACGGAAACACCCGAAAAGAAACCCGAAGAGAGGCGTGCGAAGAAACAGGCGGAATTAGCTGAAAAGAAACCCGAAGAGAGGCGTGCGAAGAAGCAGGCGGAATTAGCTGAAAAGAAACCCGAAGAGAAACGTGTAAAGAAGAAGGCTGCTGCACCTGCAGCGGATGATGACTTATCGTCAATAAATAAACAGGCCGGTTTACCTGCAAGGAAAAGCGAAGACAGACGTGCTCAGAAGAAACAGGAGGATTCACCCGCAAGGAAACGTTTGAAGAGACCCGAAGAAGACATGTCTGCACCTGTTGCTGTTGCGGAGAAAAAGAGTACAGAAAAGCCGGTTATCAAGAAGAAAAAAGCCGTAACGGATGAACCGGCACAGATCAGGGAGAGCTCAAAGAAAAAGGAAAAGACCGGTTCGACAAAGAATAAAGCCGAAGAAAAGGTGATCATAAGGTCGGACGAACTGGCGGAAGATAAGAAGGAACGCAGAGCTTTAAGGAAAAAGAAAAAAACCAAAGAAAGCGCTGCTGAAGGAAGCGTTAAGCAGGAGATCAAAGCTGCAAAAAAGGACGCCGCCGGGAAGACAGCCGGTGATAACGACAGTAATGTTCCTTCACAGGCAGGCGATAAAAAGAGAAAAAATGCTAAGGCAGGTAAGAAAGGTACCTCTGATTTCAGGGCGAAATCAGCAGATTGGAAGGATAAAGAAACAATTAAAAAGACCGCAAAGAAGGTAACCTTTGCAGAGAGAAAGAAAGCATTTTCGACAAGGATAAAGAATGTCACACCGTTACAGTGGACGATAGTTGCAATGGCACTTATCATCTTTGTTTCCGGGATCATGACATCAGCTGTTTACGCGAATTATCAGGGTGAGCAGAATAAAAAGATCGCGCTTTCAAATCTTAATCAGTACAGGGAGGATGACAGTTACACCGCTGCGGTTGAAAGCGTGACCCAGGAGATGCTGCCTGAGGTAACGGAAGAACCGGAAGAGATTCAGGCCAGGATGCTGTCGCTTGAAATGTCATCTGTTGAAAAAGATTTAAAGATCAGGCTTGTGGATGATGAGGACAACCTGGTAAAGGATGTTACCTGGAGCGTTACAGTAAAGGAAGATGAGGGTGACGATCAGTCTGATGAGGGAGATGATGCGGGAGATGATGAGACATCACAGGGTGAAGTATATGAGGATGATGATCTGGACGGTGTCATCTACATTACGGATATAGCAGCCGGTGAATATGCGGTAACACTTAATCCCAGCGAGTCACTGGCAGATTATATTCTTCCTCAGGAAAAGCAGCTGGTTTCCGTAAAGGCAACCATTGAATACAAGGTTATCGCAAATATAAGGGACGAGATCAAAACAGAGAAAGAAGTAAATGTGGCGCTGGAGGATCCCAACGGTAATCAGGCGGCGGATGTTGAGACCGCACCTCCCGCGAACAATGATACGGTCGAATGGGTGGAATCGTCAAAGACAGCTAACGGAGAGGAATTTGTCGAAGCCACTCCCGATCTGAGCAAGACCGCGGTTTCGGTTAAAAAGGACACGGGCTTCCTGGCGGCTCTTGGCAATATCGGAAGAAATACAAAAACATCACTTGCGAAAACTTCTGTTCTTGGATTTAAGATGCCGATGGGTTATCTCGTGGCGGAAAATGAGAACATTGACAACAGCGAGCCTGACATAGCGGCACCTAAACCCACAGAGGCACCTACACCTACGGAAGCACCGGAGCCTACGGAGGCACCGGCACCCACGGAAGCACCGGCACCCACGGAGGCACCTAAGCCGACTGAGGCACCCAAGCCCACAGAGGCACCCAAGCCCACAGAGGCACCGGCACCTACTGAAGCGCCCAAGCCCACAGAGGCACCCAAGCCCACACCTACTCCGACACCGACACCGGCGCCGACGGGAGGAGATCTTCTGTTGGATAATCCTGCATCCGGTACTTTACTGGATACCGGATCGAAGACAAATGAGGACGGAAGTCTGTCAATATCAGGTCCTTCGTCAGTCATTGTCGGTTCGACCATTACGCTTTCCGCGCAGTATTCACCTTCAAGCGCAACAGTAAACTGGGGTGGATCGGACAGTGAGATCATTTCGGTCAGTGATAACGGAGATACCTGTACGGTCAAGGGAATTAAGGAAGGTACGGCTACGGTAACCGCCACATGCAGTAACGGCAAGACAACAACCATGACTGTAACCATTACGAAAGAAGAAGGGAAATACAGTGATGATGCCAAGCTGTATGATGCCAGCAAGAATCTGCTGTATGTATTGGACGGCGGTGAATACAGGCCGGCTACCTATGCTGATTACAAGAGCGGAAAGTTCACTACATATTATCGTAAGCAGGAAGGTTTCCTGTATACGGGCTGGCAGGATATTGAAGGCAAAACTTACTATTTCAGAAGAGACAATACCTATGTTACCGGAACCCAGATCATCCAGGGTATCAAATATACCTTTGGCGAAGACGGTGCGTTGTCCAAGGGATCGGGAACACTGGGAATAGATGTTTCGAAGTATCAGCCGAACATTAACTGGTCGTCTGTTAAGGCATCGGGAATTAATTATGTTATCATCAGGTGCGGTTACAGAGGAGCCAGTACGGGTGTACTCATTCAGGATCCGTATTTTACGTCACATATTAAGGGAGCCAAGGCAGCAGGCCTTAAGGTCGGTGTTTACTTCTTTACAACGGCGCTCACGGAGACGGAAGCCGTTGAAGAGGCAAGTATGTGTGCGGCACTGTGTTCGGGATACGGAATAAATTATCCGATATTTATTGACTGTGAGAACAGCTCAAGGCCCGGATATAATTCGTTGTCTGCATCGGAGAGGACCCAGATAATAAAGGCATTCTGCAATACAATAAGGTCTGCCGGATATACCCCCGGCGTATATGCGAATAAGACATGGCTCACCAGCTATATGAATGTATCGGCTCTTTCGGGATGCAAGATCTGGCTGGCACAGTATACTGCCGGATCACCGACATATTCGGGAAGATATGATATATGGCAGTATACGTCAAAGGGACGTGTCGACGGTATTAGCGGATATGTTGATATGAACCAGTCATTTCTGGGATACTAAATAAGGAAAGAGGATATTAAAATGGGCAAGATAAAGGTAGAAACATGTAATATTGAAGGGCTTAAGGTTATAACGCCTACAGTATTCGGCGACAACCGGGGTTATTTTATGGAGACCTATAACTTCAATGACTTTAAGGAGGCCGGGATCGATATGGAATTCGTCCAGGACAATCAGTCGGCATCCAAAAAGGGAGTGTTGAGAGGCCTTCATTTCCAGGTCGATTACCCCCAGGACAAGCTTGTGCGTGTGATAAGAGGTGAGGTGTATGACGTAGCCGTTGACATGCGTGCAGGTTCGAAAACATACGGACAGTGGTACGGAGTAAGGCTGTCCGAAGAGAACAAGAAAATGTTCTTTATTCCCAAGAATTTTGCCCATGGTTTTCTTGTTTTATCGGATTATGCGGAATTCGTATACAAATGCACGGATTTCTATCATCCGAATGATGAGGGCGGGATAATGTGGAATGATCCCGAACTTAATATAGACTGGCCTACAGAACCCGGAATGGAACTCACGATTTCCGATAAGGATACCAGATGGCCGTCATTTAATGAGATAAGAAAGGACAGATAGGAACATATGTCCCGAAAGAAGAAGCTTATTACCGCAGTTACGGTTGCAGTAGTGGCACTTAATCTGTATATAATCTTTCACCACAATCCGTTGGCGGACAGAACACAGGAAATAATCAAGAAGATCATTTCCTGTGTTATTTTGGAAGGATTTTATATAGTCTTCATTAAGATGTATGACAAGATCATCATTCTTCCAATAGAACTCTACCAGAACAGGAAGCTTATATGGAAGCTTGCGAAGAACGACTTCAAGACAAGGTTTGCCGGTTCGTATTTCGGTATTTTCTGGGGTTTTGTTCCTCCCATTATCACGGTTCTTCTGTACTGGTTTGTGTTCGGAGTTGTAATGCCGAACAGAGCGACCAATATAAAAGGTGATATGGAGCTTCCGTATATTTTGTGGCTGATCGTGGGAATAGTTCCGTGGTTTTATTTTTCCGAGGCTATTTCCGGAGGCACCAACGCATTGCTTGAGTACAATTATCTTGTCAAGAAGGTTGTATTTAAGATCAGCATACTTCCTATCATTAAGATATTGTCTGCATTATTTGTACATGTTTTTTTCGTTTGTTTCACATTGATATTACTTGCGTGCTACGGATTTCTTCCAGATCTTTACACGCTGCAGCTGATCTACTATTCATTCTGTATGTTTATGTTTGTTCTGGGACTGAGTTATATAACCTGTTCCCTTATTGTGTTTTTCAGGGATCTGGGTCAGATGATTGCCATAGCGCTGCAGGTCGGTATATGGGCAACGCCGATATTGTGGAATCTGCATCTGCTTGATAACAAGCCGGTGATACGCTTCATAATAAAGCTCAATCCCATGACCTATATAGTTGAGGGCTACAGAGGTTCGATCTTTGACAAGATCGGGTTTTGGGAGACTTTCTATTCCACAGCATATTTCTGGATACTTACCGCATGTACCTTTGCTGTTGGAGCACTTGTGTTTAAGAGATTGAAGATACATTTCGCAGATGTGTTGTAAAATGGAAAATGAAAACAGTCAGGTTGCCATTTCGGTCAACCATCTTACAAAAATATATAAGCTGTATGACCGGAACAGGGACCGCCTGAAGGAAGCTCTGCACCTTGGTAAGAATATCAATTTCAGAGAGCATTATGCCCTTAATGATGTAAGCCTCGAGGTTAATACGGGAGAGACGGTCGGAATAATAGGTACCAACGGTTCGGGCAAGTCAACCATACTTAAGATAATCACCGGAGTACTTAATCCGAGCGGAGGAGAGGTGAAGATAAACGGAAGGATATCGGCGCTTCTTGAGCTCGGAGCAGGCTTCAATATGGAGTTCACAGGTATTGAAAATATTTATCTGAACGGAACCATGATAGGCTTCTCCGAAGAGGAGATAGACGAGAAGCTTAATGATATTCTTGAGTTTGCCGATATAGGGGATTTCGTATATCAGAAGGTCAAAACCTATTCGAGCGGTATGTTTGTGCGACTGGCTTTTGCGGTCGCAATCAACATAGATCCGGAGATACTTATAGTTGACGAGGCTCTTTCTGTCGGAGATGTATTTTTCCAGAACAAATGCTACCGCAAGTTCGAGGATTTCAAGAAACAGGGTAAGACCATTCTTTTTGTAAGTCATGATCTTTCATCGATAAGCAAATACTGTGACAGGGTCATCCTTCTTGAGAAGGGCAGGAAGATCGGAGAAGGCGGTCCCAAGGAAATCATCGACATGTACAAGAAGGTGCTTGTCGGACAGCTGGATAAGCAGAGTGACACAGGAAAGAGCGGTAAGATAAGTACAGGCAGCAAGTGGAAAGACAGAATGCAGCTTAATCCCGATAAGGATGAGTACGGAAGCGGACTGGCGGAATTCGAGGATTACTGTGCATATGATAAGACAGGTGAGATTACCAATACTATAATAAAGGGTGAGGAATTCACCGTTAAGGTCAAGGTTCGTTTCTTTGAGACCATTCAAGATCCGATACTTGCGGTGTCGTTTAAGAACAGGCAGGGAACAGAGATAACCGGTACCAATACAATGTTTGAGAAGTTGAATACGGGAATGCCGGGACCCGGAGATGTGATGGAAGCCACCTTTACCCAGAATATGAGCCTTCAGGGCGGAGAGTATCTGGTATCATTAGGCTGTGTGGGTTACAGGGAAGGTGAATTCACCGTATATCACAGACTGTATGACGTGTTTAATCTGACGGTCATATCTTCAAAGGATACAACGGGATTCTATGATATGGACAGTGTTGTGACGGTAACACTTAAGGACAGGCAGGAGGAAGCTTAACAGGCACTGACAGATTGCAGGGGGAAACATTGACGGATATGGGCACGGATAAAATGGAAGCCATAGGAAATGTGGTGCTGAATTACAAATATTACAGCGGAGAGGATCTGTATTCGGAAGGAATCAGTGAAGATCTTCTGCTTGACTATGTCACGAATAATGAAGAGGCGGATTACCCGCATGTGATCCAGAATACACGGTCGTGGTCAGTTATGTATCATCTGTCCAATGTCCGTGAGAACATCTGCAGCTGGCTTCCGATAAAGAAGACTGACAGGGTTCTTGAGATAGGTGCAGGATGTGGTGCGGTAACAGGCTGCCTTGCAAGGCTTGCGGGGCATGTGACCTGTATTGAGCTGAGTAAGAAGAGGAGCACTATCAATGCGGTCAGGCACAGGGAGCTTGATAATATTGAGATAATCGTAGGAAATTTCGAAGATATTGAGCCGGAGCTTACCGGGAAATATGATTATATAACACTGATTGGTGTGCTTGAATATGCGGGAAGCTATATAAATTCCGAGGATCCGTACAGGGATATGCTTAAGAGGGTAAGATCGCATCTTACCGAAGGCGGAAAGCTTGTCATAGCGATAGAGAATCAGCTGGGACTTAAGTATTTTGCAGGCTGCAAGGAGGACCATACCGGCCGTTTCTATGAGGGAATCGAAGGTTATCCGGGTACGGAGGGTGTCAGGACATTTTCGAGGAAAAAGCTTAAACGCCTGCTTGAGGAAAGCGGTTATGCTTCGAGATTTTATTATCCTTATCCCGATTACAAGCTTCCGAATGTAATATATTCGGACAACTGGCTGCCCGAATGCAGCGAGCTTAATACCAATATCCGCAATTTTGATGCGGACAGGATGGTAACCTTTGATGAGACAAAGGTATTTGATACTCTTATAAATGAGGATATGTTTGCGGATTTTTCCAATTCGTTTCTTGTGATCGCCACCGAAGATAAGATACCGGACAGTGAAGTTTTTCCGGTTTTTGCCAAGTATTCATCGGAGAGATCAAGTGAATACCGTACGGCAACTATCATAGCTTCGGACGAACCGGGCAGGAAAAAGGAAGTGTATAAGATCGCGTTAAGTCCTGAAGCCAATGCCCATATTGACAGGATATATCTTAATTATCTTGCGCTTGCAAAAGCTTTCGAGAGTACCGGTTTTGCCCCGAATGTGTGCAGACGCATAGATGAAGAGGATACGGGATCTGTGACCGAAGGCTTCAGGGATGATACTGCCGGAAGAATAGGACTGGAATTCGTTAACGGGATCACACTTGAGAATTATCTTGATGATCTGGAGCAGGAAGGTAAATACGAAAGAATGCTGCTGCTGATGAAGCAGTATGAAGCAATGATCTGCTCCATCAGTACCGAAACCTATGAAAATACCGACGGTTTCAGAGAGGTGTTCGGTGAATATATTGATAATGATTATAAGGCTCCTGCCGTGTCGGATCTTGATCTGATATTTACGAATATCGTGTTTGACAGGGTAAAGAAGGAGAACGGTGAGTGGACCGTACTCGATTATGAATGGACATATTCTTTCCCGATACCTGCCAAATTCATCATTTTCCGTGCATTGTTTTATTATATACAGACACACAGAAAAAGTGCGTTTATGTCTTATATCAAAAAGCGCGGTATCAATCTTTATTCGGAGTTTAAGATATCACAGGCTGAGAAGGATCTTTTCACCAGACTTGAGAAGCATTTCCAGCTTCATATAATAAAAGGTGCTCCTTCCCTTGAGGTTATGCATGAGCTTATGCCTGTGGCAACTGTTGATGCGGGCAGGGCGGCTGCCAGAGAGTTCAAATTAAAGTATCTTAACAATCCGGAGATTTATTACAGCAATGACGGGATATTCGTAAAGGACAGACAGATATATATGTTTGCCGAGACGGATGACGGCCATGTTTCCATAGATATACCGCTCAGCGTCGATATGACCTTCTTAAGGTTTGATCCGACAGAATACAGATGTCTGCTCAAGCTGGATTCGGTCATACTGAAGGATAAGGCCGGAAATGATCAGCATTTGGAATCTTTCCTTACCAACGGTATAGTTCTTCCGGATATGACGATCCTGTTTGATACAATGGATCCGCAGCTGCATTTTCGTGCCCTTCCGGGGAAAGAGAAGACCATATGCCTTAAGTACAGTGTTTCCACGCCGGATGAGGAGTTGTTTAAGATACTTAAGAATCTGGCGGTTGAAAGGGAAGAACATAAGAAAAAGCAGCCGGTTATGATCGATAAAGTGCTTAGAAGAAAAAAGGACGGTGCACAGCCGGTTCCGGAAGGACTTAGAAAGGTAACGTTATTGAGTATATCTTACGAAGGAAATGTAAATGAGCATATTTGACAGGAAAAAACTGATCGAAGAGTATACTGAAGAAATCAAGAAGCAGACGGATCCGTATGGTTTTTTCTGCCGTAATGAGAATGTGAAAAGAGGGGAACATCATGAAGAGGGTTTCCCTCCTTTTTGCGTTATAGAAAGCCTCCTGGGACTTATGTCCGGACAGTACGGTACTGATTACGGCAGTATTTTTTCGGATAAAAAATACATACTTTTAAGCAATCCCGACAGTGAGTATGAGCTTGATGAGATAGCTGCGTTCATTAATGAAAATGATGATTTCAATCTTCTGTACTGGGATGAAGACAGGGTGCTTTCGGACAAACGTCATGCACCGTTTTTCAAGCCTGACTGGTCTCCCGATACGCTCCTTAACTGTAACTATATAGGGGATTCGTTCGTGATCGGAACGACTCTTGCCCTCAGTATCATGCAGAATATGATGGAGGAAGCAAATATCCTGCAGTTATATGAACAGCAGACTGGAGAGAGTGAGATCAGATATGACTTTCTTTTAAGGGCATCGGAGGCTGCCGGAAGGATAGTACATCTTCCGGTCATAGCACAGCATATTATGGATGAGACTGCGGATGATGACGAGATCTATGCCGAATATACCTGGCGTAATCAGTCACAGAAATATATCAAGCTTAGAAATGATGCGTTTATAAGAAGAGGAATAAATATCTCTTATGACAAGGTGTTTGAAAGGAAAGATAACAGCGTTATCAATAACAATGCTATCAATAACATTGTTATCAAACCCTTTGATGACTCGATGAACCTGTCGGTGATCATTCCGTCCAAGGATCACAGCGACATACTTATCGCCTGCCTGGAAAGTATAAGACGATGCTTTGTTCCGTCTTATAATAAACATATCGAGATAATCATTGTGGATAACGGAAGCAACAGTGCCGAAGGATTGAAGATCGAAGATTATCTCAGGGTTTATCCAAAGGAGATCCCCGTAAAATATATCTACAACAGGATGGAATTCAACTATTCGGTAATGTGTAATATGGGAGCCGGAGAGGCTGCCGGTGATATGTTCCTCTTCCTGAATGATGATATTGAACTGACGGATGATAATACACTGGAGCGTATGTATGCCTATGCATCACTTGCTCATGCCGGTGCTGTCGGAGCGAAGCTTTATTATCCGGGCGGAAACATCATACAGCATACGGGAGTTGCGGTAGGGCTTGACTGCGGTCCCACGCACAAGCTTGCCACATATCCGGATGATAAGCCCTATTATTACGGGAGAAATGTATTTAATCTGAATGTGCTTGCCGTCACAGGAGCCTGCCTCATGCTGACACGTGAAAAGTACTTTAAATGTGGCGGTTTTAATGATAAAATGGGTATTGGCTACAATGATATAGACCTGTGCGTCAGGCTGTATGAACAGGGCTATATGAACGTTCTGCTCAATGAATGTATTCTGTTCCATCATGAATCGCTTTCGAGGGGACTGGATCATATGGATGACAATAAATACAGGCGGCTTAAGGACGAACGGACGCTGTTGTATGAGCTTCATCCGTGGATACTTACTGACGGGGATCCTTTTTATTCGGTAAATCTTATTTCGGATACTCTTGATTATACGGTAAATATAATGCCCGAGTATGCCGTGAGATCACTTCGGAGCTCGCTTGTTGAGGATGAGAAGTTAAGGTTGAAGCTTACCGCCATGGTAAGGGAAGATGAAGGAAACACGGAGCAGGGAGAGAGGACGGCCGGCAGACATAAGGGAAGCGGTAGGGTACATTTCAATATTGAGCGCACCGGAACCTTCCGGGGAATAATGAAGGATGAAGAGGATTATTACTGTATAGAAGGCTGGGCTACTCTATCGAAGAGGGACAATGCGCTTTATACAACGGAGATCGCTCTTGTTCCGGAAAACGGGGAGTGTCTTGTCTTTGATACATTCAAAGTGAGCAGGGAAGATGTTGCGGTAGTGTTCGTGAATGAGAAGAACCTGTTCCTGACGGGTTTTGTGTGCAAGATCAATTCGAGCCTTCTTAACAAGGACGAGATATACAGGATCGCCGTGATAAAGAGATCGGGTCTGACCGGGAAGAAATATGTAGCTTTGGGAGATTATTATGAACCTTCAAGAGGATACAGAGCAGCTAAAGAGTGAGTACTACAAAGAGCTGTACGAGAAGGAGCTTAAGAAAAATGAAGAGCTCACTTCGAAGCTGGTTGATATTGAGGCCGAGAATGCGGATCTTACATATAAGCTTGACAAGATAAGAAAGAGTAAGCTGTGGAAGAGTATATACCCGTTCAGGCTGGCATATTCCCATTTCAGGAATATGATAACCAGGATAAAACGTTACGGAAATCTCAGGAATCTGCTTGATAAGATAAAGAGTAAAAGGATAGAGAGGGCGGCATATAAGAGCTACGGAACTCTCAGCATGCCTGATGAAGCGGCAAGGAATGAACAGAGAAATACGAAGTTCAACAGAGAGATCAGGTTCAGTATCCTTGTTCCGCTGTACAACACTCCAAGGGGTTTTCTTACGGAAATGATCGATTCGGTCATTGCACAGACCTATGAAGGCTGGGAACTGTGTCTTGCCGACGGATCGGATGATGAGCATGCAGAGGTAGGCAGCATCTGCCGCGATTACGCGGATAAGGATAAGAGGATCATTTATCGGAAGCTTGAGGAGAATCTCGGAATATCAGGAAATACAAATAAATGCCTCGAAATGGCAACGGGTGATTATATAGGACTCTTTGATCATGACGATCTGCTGCATCCCTGTGCACTGTATGAGTATATGAAGGTGATCGATGAACAGGAGGCAGACTATATTTACTGTGACGAGACCACATTTAAGGGTAACAGTATAGATGATATGGTCACTCTGCATTTCAAGCCCGATTTTGCTATCGATAACCTGAGGGCCAATAATTATATCTGTCATTTTTCCGTATTTTCCAGGGAGCTTATCGACAACACCGGACTGTTCAGATCTGAGTTCGACGGGTCACAGGATCATGATCTTATATTAAGGCTTACGCACAATGCGAAGAAGATCGTCCATGTGCCCAGGATACTGTACTACTGGCGTTCCCATGCGGGTTCCGTGGCATCTGACATAAATGCCAAGACCTATGCGATCGATGCTGCCAAGGGTGCGGTGGCCGCACATCTTACACAGTGCGGGTTTGAAGGTTTTCAGATTGAGAGTTCAAGAGCTTTTGAGACTATCTTCAGGATTAGGTACAGGCTGCTTGCGAAGCCTCTTATATCGATAATCATACCCAATAAGGATCATGTTCCGGATCTGAGAAGATGCCTTGATTCACTGCTTGAGAAGACATCATATGACAATTACGAAGTCATAGTCGTCGAGAATAACAGCACGGATCCGGAGACCTTCGAATATTATGAAACGATACAGAAGCATCCGTCGATAAATGTGATCAGATACGAGGGTGAATTCAATTATTCGGCGATAAACAATTTCGGGGTATCCCATGCAAAGGGTGAGTACATTGTGCTTCTTAACAACGATACCGAGGTGGTCACGAGGACATGGCTGGAAGAGATGCTGATGTATGCACAGCGTGATGATGTTGGAGCGGTCGGATGCATGCTGTATTATGAGGATTACTCGATCCAGCATGCCGGTATTGTTCTGGGACTCGGAGCACACAGGACGGCAGGTCATTCGCATTATCGTATGAGTAAGGATAACCTCGGATATATGGGGCGGTTATGCTATGCGCAGAACGTATCGGCAGTCACGGGAGCCTGTCTTATGACATCAAAGGCCGATTTTGATTCGGTGGGAGGACTCAATGAGGATCTTAAGGTGGCTCTTAATGATGTGGACTACTGCCTTAAGCTCAGGAAAAAGGGACTTCTGAATGTGTTTACTCCCTTTGCGGAGCTGTTCCATTACGAATCACGCTCCCGCGGAAGTGATGAGATAGGCAGGGCTGATAAGCAGCATGCGGACCGCTATAATAAGGAATGTGAACTGTTTAAGAGTATCTGGAAGGAAGAGCTTGAAAAGGGGGACCCGTACTTCAATCCCAATTTTTCGCTTGACTACAGTAACTTTGTTCTTAAAGGCGACCCCAAATCAATGGTGTCGTAGATAAATAAACCAGCCGGCTTTTTCAGGTTGAAGATAACAAAAAGGAGGTATAACTATGGGTTATATGGATCAGTACAAGTATTGGAGAGAGGATCCGTACTTTGATGAGGCTACAAAAAAGGAGCTTGCTTCCATCGAAGACAATGAGACCGAGATCGAGGAGAGGTTTTATAAGGATCTTGAGTTCGGAACGGGAGGACTGAGAGGAGTTATCGGAGCCGGAACCAACAGGATGAATATCTATACTGTCAGAAAGGCAACCCAGGGACTGGCCAATTATATTATAAAGCAGGGAGCACAGGAAAAGGGAGTTGCGATATCATACGATTCAAGACGTATGTCGCCTGAATTTGCGGATGAAGCGGCGCTCTGCCTCAATGCCAACGGTATCAAGGCTTATGTGTTTACTTCACTTCGCCCAACACCTGTACTTTCGTATGCTGTAAGGAAGCTTAAATGTACGGCAGGTATCATGGTGACAGCAAGCCACAATCCGCCGGAATACAACGGATATAAGGCTTATTGGGAAGACGGTGCACAGATCACATCCCCCAGGGATGTTGACATCATCAATGAGGTTAAGGCCGTAACCGATTACAATGATGTTAAGACAATGGATAAGGAGGAGGCTGTTGCAAAGGGACTCTACAATCCTATTGATAAAGACATAGATGATCCGTACATGGAAGAGCTTAAGAAGCAGATAATCCATCCCGAGGTTATAAAAGAGATGGCTGATGATATCAAGATCGTATATACACCGTTTAACGGTACGGGAAATCTTCCGGTAAGACGTATACTTTCCGAGCTTGGCTTCAAAAAGGTATTTATTGTTCCCGAGCAGGAGAATCCGGATCCTGATTTCACTACACTGGAGTATCCCAATCCGGAAGATCCCAAGGCCTTCACGCTTGCACTTAAGCTTGCGAAGGAAAAGGATGCCGATATCGTACTGGCAACGGATCCCGATGCGGATCGTCTGGGTATTTATGCAAAGGACACCGCAACAGGCGAATATATACCATTTACCGGAAATATGTCGGGAATGCTCATCGCGGAATATATCTTAAGGGAGCGTGCCGCAGGCGGAACAATGCCGAAGAATCCGGCGCTTGTTAAGACGATAGTAACGACCAATCTTGCGGATCCCATGTGTGAAGCATATAATGTCAAGCTGATAGAGGTGCTTACCGGCTTTAAGTATATCGGTGAGCAGATCAAGTGGTTCGAGGAGAACAATACATACAATTATGTATTCGGCCTTGAGGAGAGCTACGGATGTCTGGCCGGGACACATGCAAGGGACAAGGATGCGATCGTTGCTGTAATGTGCCTGTGCGAGGTTGCTGCATGGTGTAAGAGCAAGGGCATGACCGTATGGGATCAGATGATCAATATTTATAAGAAGTACGGCTTCTTCAAGGAGGGTATCCACACCCTCACGATGAAGGGAATTGAAGGAGCACAGGAAATACAGAACATAATGGATAAGCTCCGCAGCAATCCTCCTAAGGAATTTGCCGGTCTTAAGGTGCTTCAGTTCAGGGATTACAAGAAGAATGAGGTCATTGATATGGCTACCGGCGCTAAATCCGAGACCGGACTGCCCGAATCGAATGTTCTGTATTTCGAGCTTGAAAATAATTCGTGGTGCTGTGCAAGACCTTCGGGAACCGAACCCAAGATCAAGTTCTATATGGGTATCAAGGGAGACAGCCTGGAGGATGCCGATGCCAAGCTTACGGAATTAAAGGATGCGGTTATAGCTGCCATTTAAGTTATTGCCGTGTAAGAAATAATGAACGAGCTGTTTACAAAGCTTTGGAGCAGAGAATGGGTAAGAAGGACCGTACTGGTTCTTCTTACACTCATGGCTCTCGTCTCTCTGGTGCAGGGAATAAGGAATGCGGTGGAATTCAGTCAGGATTTCCAGTGGGACGCTGCCAAGGCATTTACAATGAGAATAAATCCCTATGATGAATCCATGCATCCCGGCGGAATACCTGATGCTTACGGTTTTGGGGATTATTACCTTCAGATGGAAGCTAACCAGTTTCCATCCCTTTTGATGCTTTTAATTCCATATACCTTTTTACCGCCTCTTGCGGCAAGGTATGCGTGGATAGTATCAAATCTGCTGTTTACGGCAGGGATCGTATTCTTATTGAGAAAAACCTTTTTAAGAACTGCGGATAAGGATATATATGCGGTATTTATGCTTCTTATGATAGCAGGTACGCCGTACAGGAATCAGCTCGGTGTCGGGCAGCATACCCTGTTTGCTTTTTTCTTCTTTCTCCTTGCGGTGTGGTCTGACACGCAAAAAGACAGAAGAGCGGCTTTTGCGGGAACCGTGCTGTGCCTGTTTGTCTGTTATTTCAAGTACACACTGACAGTACCTCTGTGTCTTTATTTTGTGTACAGGAAGAGGTATGCGCAGATAGCTGTATCGGTGTTTATGCATGTGATCCTTACAGCTGTATCGGCTTGGTGGCTTGGAGACAGCTTTATAAATATGCTGATCAAACCGCTTAAGGTTTCAAGCGCTCTTGCCGCAGAGGGTGGCCTGGATTTCGGTGCACTTCTTGGAGGTTCACCTTTTGCATATGTACTGGCATTTGCTGTGATGGTATTTCTGCTCATCTTATCTGTGATGCTTGGAAGGATGAAACAAATGCAGGATAAGAACGACAGTGATAATGCTGCATATGAACGGATGATGAATGATCCTGCCGGCAATGAGCTTATAAGTGTGCTTATACTCTGGTCGCTTATAATAACCTATCACAGGACTTATGATTTCTTTGTAATGGTAACGGTGCTTGCATTTTACCTTGCAAAGGAGAGGAGCCTGTTTCTTAAGACAGGATATGGAGTTGTGACCGTGGCTGTATTCTTCGGACTGAGGTTGTTTTCGGAATCAATACCGTCGAAGATAGTGGTTGGGATATTGTATTATGCATTTACATTAACTGTTACCGGGATTGTTGTTTCCGGACTGTTGAAGGACATGAAATAGAAGAGGAAAGTATATTATAAATATGGTTAAGGAAGACAGCCTGTATATTGTTATACCGGCTTATAATGAAGAAGAGAATATAAGACAGGTAATAGCGGACTGGTATCCGATAGTGGATGTAAGGAGCGGCGACAGCCGTCTTGTTGTCGTGAATGACGGAAGCAGGGATAATACCTTAAATGTATTAAAGGAATTACAGAAGGAGCATCCTAAGCTTGTTGTTCTTGATAAGGAGAACGGCGGGCATGGTTCAACCATACTGTACGGATACGATTATGCTCTTAAACAGGGAGCGGAGTACATATTTCAGACTGATTCCGACGGACAGACCTATGCGTCCGAATTTGACGCGTTCTGGAATGAGAGAAACAGTTATGATATGCTGATCGGTCACCGGAATCACAGAGAGGACGGGTTGTCAAGGGTTATCGTCACCAAGGTCCTTAAGCTCGTGATCGGTATGTGCTTTCATGTCAGCGTTACAGACGCCAATACTCCGTACAGGCTTATGAGGGCTTCTGTCCTGAAGGAGGAGATCGGTCTTGTACCTAAAGATTTCTTCCTGTCAAATGTACTGATAACCGTACTGTTTACAAAACATCTTCGCAAGATCAAGTACATTCCGATAACCTTCCGGCCAAGACAGGGAGGCGTGAATTCAATAAATCTTAAGAGGATATTTAAGATAGGACGTCAGTCGCTTAAGGATTTCAGGGAACTTAACAGGAAAATGTAGAAGGGGCATTTTTGTTTTATATTTTTTATAAGAATCAAGTAACAGAGAGGAGAGTGTCAATTGAGTACTTCAAAGACTGCTGCAGACCAGCAGGTAAATAATGAAAAGGGGAACAAAAAAAAGAAGCTGATTGAACAGATACTTAAATTCGGAGTTGTAGGAGGAATAGCGTTTCTTATAGATTTTGCGGTATATACGATCGCAAATAAGCTGCTTCCTTTTGAGAAGGGTTATATAGTTGCCGGGGTTCTGGGCTTTTCCATATCGCTGATCTTTAATTATCTGGCCAGCATGAAGTTCGTGTTCGAAAGAAGAGAGGATACGAGCAGGCAGAAGGAGTTCACCATATTTCTGGTGCTGAGTCTTATAGGACTTGTACTTAATGAACTGTTTCTGTTGCTTTATGTTGAGGGTATGGATGCCCATATCGGATGGATACATTCCATACATGAGGCTATATACGGCTTTATCGCTTCGAAAGGAGTTAATGCGGTCGCGAGTGTTCAGGAGCTGGCAGAGTTCTTTGCCAAGATATTTGCCACAGCTCTTGTGATGGTATATAACTTCATAAGCCGAAAGATGATATTGGAGAAAAAGAATTAACAGGGTGTGATATATATGAATAAGTATAAAAGAATAGTATCGTTGACTGCTGCTGTAATGCTGATGCTGGGGGTTGTGCTGTCGGGGTGCGGAGCTGAAGATACAAAGGATTTAACCAATATTGATATACAGGAAAATGCCGATCCCGTGAAAGATACGGCAGATAGTACGACTGTATCCGATGACAATACGGAAAATGCTGTTGATGATACGGACAGCACAATGCTCAATGTCGATGCAGAGGATGCGGTGGCATATTCATCCATACCGGCGGGAGAAGAGCCTGAGGAAGATGAAGAGGTTAACGAAGTGGTTGATGAAAAGGATCAGGTGCTTCGTACCGAAGACGGCAAGATCATAGTTGATCTTATTATGTTCATGGGGCAGAGTAATATGTCGGGTACCGGAGGTAATGTGGACTATGCTCCCAAGGTTCCCGAAGGTCACGGATATGAATTCAGGGCTATTTCGGATCCGACGAGGCTTTATCCTGTTGAAGAGCCCTTCGGCATAAACGAGAATGTACCCGGAGCGATAGAGGATTATCCGATAGCAAAGAGAGGATCGCTTGTGTCGGCCTTTATAAATGAATATTATGAACTGACCGGAGTACCTGTCGTTGCCGTATCGGCATCATCGGGAGGCAGGGACACTGCATTCTGGATGAGTCAGCCTGTAATGCATGATTTTGCCGAGAGGCAGAAAAGGGCTCAGGTATGGCTTGAGAGTAATGACTATTATATCCGGAAGCAGTATGTTATATGGCTGCAGGGTGAGTCGGATGCGGAAGACGGACTGACACCGGAACTGTATAATCAGAATATGGATAATATCATCCGTCCGCTCTTCATAGGAGGTCTTCAGAAGGTGTTTATCATAACGCCCGGACGAACACTTACCGGCAGGCGCTTTTTTGACAATATAGTCTATTCTCAGATCAATATGTGTAAGGTGAGCGGGTATTACGCACTGGCTACTACAGTACTTAACGGAGTGAGTACCGAGTATATGGTTGATGAGTACCATTACAATCAGTCGGCCCTCAATCTTGCGGGAAAGGAAGCGGCCAAGAGTGCAGCATACTATACACTTAACGGAAAAGAAATGTGCCTGTACAATTACAGGGATGATGAAGTATATGTACCCGAAGGCTTTGAATATACCGAGGAAGAAATGAAGGTTGAACCCGTTGATTTTAACGAAAACGGTGATCTGGTGAGGTATTAGCATGGATAAAATACTTGTTTTTATACCGGCATACAATTGCGAGAATCAGATAATCAGGGTGCTCGAGCAGTTCGACAGCGAGGTGCTTGAGTATATATCGGAGATAATCGTGGTTAATAACCGCAGTACTGACAATACCGAGATGCTGGTTGCCGCATACATAAGGCAGCATAAGGAAATACCGGTATCCCTGCTCAGGAATAAAGACAATTACGGGCTGGGCGGATCGCACAAGGTGGCGTTTGATTATGCGGTTAATAACGGCTTTGAATATGTGGTGGTCCTGCACGGTGACGATCAGGGCTCAATAAAGGATTTCCTGCCGGTCTTTAAGAACAGGTATTACCGGAAGCATGACTGTGTGCTCGGAGCAAGGTTTATGGTCGGTTCGAAGCTTAAGGGATATTCACTGTTCCGGACCTTCGGGAATATTATTTATGATTTTCTCTTTGCGTCGGTGGTACGGAATAAGATATACGATCTTGGTTCGGGACTTAATATTTACAATGTCAATATGCTTAAGGACAGATATTACGAGAAGTTTCCGGACAATCTCATGTTTAATTACTGTATGATCCTGGCAGCAGGCTACTATGGACATGATATCAGGTTTTATCCGATATCATGGCGGGAGGATGATCAGGTCAGTAACGTGAAGATGGTAAATCAGGCGGTCACGGTACTTAAGATGCTCAGAGATTATCGAAGAAATCCGGATGTGATAACAGGAGAGTACAGGGAAGTAGTAATACCGGAGTACAGGGCTGAGATCATAGCATAGCGGTGGATGATTGGATATGATTAAGTTGGTGTTGGCAGGCATACTGTGTGTAGTATGGTTTTTCCTGATACATACAGTCAAGATGTTCCGTATGTATCTTGTGCTTGTGGAGAATAAGATAACGTTTATAAGATTTGTTGCAGCCTACTGCAGGACGACACTGCTCAACCTGATCGTCCCGTTTAAGCTTGGCGAGATATACAGGATGATCGTATATTCAAGGCTTACGGGGAACCCGGGTGTGGGTATTGCGGGTGTGGTGGTAGACAGGTTCTTTGATACACTTGCACTGGTATTTATCCTTTTGCCGCTCCATGCACTGTATCCGTCCGGTATATCTGCGGTGTCTGTATTTCTGTTTGTGTTTGTTGCCGTTGTGATTTTTGTGTTTGCGATGTTTCCCGCGGCATATAAGTACCTTAATAAGTACATAATCATAAACCGTGAATCAAGGAACTCAATGACTGTGTTAAGATGGCTCGAGGTGCTTAACAACGGATATGAATATGTAAGGAAGCTGGTTTCCGGGAGATATGCCCTGATAGCGCTTATGTCCTTTGGTGCGTGGGTGCTTGAAGGCGGACTGCTGTTTTTTATTGCGGGGGTACTCGGTATTCCTTTTGACGCAGGTGATTTTTCGGACTACATTACGTCAATACTTTCAACTGCACACAGTGAGCTGCAGGGGAAGTATACATGGTTCAGTATTATCGTGATGGCGATATTTACCGTGCCTGCTCTGGCGGCTGCCCTGGCAGACAGGAACAGATACAGATCGAAACAGGTCAGGAGCAGAGAGGGTTAGATATATGCGTAAGGTTTTGATAATATATGATGATTCAAGAAAGCCCGGTCAGGAAATAAGTCAGATAACCGGACGAAAGAGCTTCGGAAATATCATTTTCAAGCGGTTGTCCTTAAGACAGAGGACCGGGGACAGGCTTGCGGGGCTTAAACATGTGGAAGCCTTTATTGCGGCAAGCGATACCGAAGCGCTTAAAAATGTTGATGTTTCTGCCGGACCGGCTGTATTTAAGCTGTATTCGGATTTTGAGACTGCTGATATAGAAGCGGTCAATGTACTTCTTGAGAAGTCATTATATGTTAAGGAGAATTATTCGGTCATCTGTGAAGACAGGATCGCAGCAGTGATCTATCCTTCGTTTGATGCATATAAAGCACAGCGGAATATATCTGATGAAGAGGAATATGAGAGGATCGTTTCGTCAGCCTTCATTTCCCTCGCGGATGCCGGAAATTTCAGAACCTTTATAACGAGCGGATTTGACGCAAGGTTCTTTAACGCACTTGAGGGTGATGACTATACTGTGGTAAAACGCTCGGCCGGTGTCGATAAGCTGAGAAGGGAATATACCTATTTTACTCTTCTGCCGCCCGAAATGAAGCAGTGGTTCGCCACGGTATATGATTACAAAGAAGGAGCTGACAGTGCATCATATTCCATAGAGCGGTATCACATGACGGACCTTGCCATCAGGTATGTTCACGGGGCAATAGATGAGGAAGAATTCAGGGCGATCATGGAGCGGCTGTTCCATTTCATCAAAAGCAGGAAAGTAAAGCAGGTAAGCGATGATGAATACAACAGCAACGCAAAGTCCCTGTATATAGACAAGGTTGTTGAACGGACAGAGACTCTCAAGGGTCTTAAGGGCTATGACAGGATAAGTGATTATATAGCGACAGGTACGGATTACAGGAATATAGATGAGATCGTGGACAGATACAGGGGGCTGTATGAGAGTATCACCGGAGGGCGTAGGTTCATGAAGCTTATGGCAGTGGGACACGGTGATCTGTGTTTTTCGAATATCCTGTACAATCATGACGCGAGGCTGCTTCGTCTTATCGATCCAAAGGGAGCGATGACTGAAGATGAAATGTATATGAATCCGTATTATGACATAGCCAAGCTGTCGCATTCGATCTGCGGGTCATATGATTATTTTAACAGCGATCAGTATGAGATATCAGTTGATGCCGGAATGAAGCTGAAGCTTGATATAGACAGTGACAATGACAGATATATCAAAATATTCTATGAGTATCTGCATGGAAATGATATTGACGTCAGGCTGATCAGGCTGTATGAGGCATCGCTGTTTCTGTCAATGCTTCCGCTTCATATTGACAGGGAGAAGAAGGTACTTGGGTTTATTCTGAATGCGATACGGATAATGGATGAAACGGAAAAGGGAGATTTGTAAAGATGGAAAATGATGCATTAACCTTCATCTTTGACATAGACGGAACATTGTGTCCGATAAAAGGGACAGATGAGAGATATGAGGACATGGTACCTTATGCCGAAATGGTGGAAAGGATCCGTGAGTACAAGAAACAGGGTGCGAGGATAGTATTGTTCACATCCCGGAACATGAACACTTACAACGGAAACATCGGTCTTATAAATGCCAATACGGCCAAGGTTATACTGGAATGGCTTATGAAATGGGATATTCCGTATGATGAGATAATCTACGGGAAGCCCTGGCCCGGACACAACGGCTTTTACGTGGATGACAGGACGGTAAGACCGGATGAATTTCTTAACAGGACTGTAGACGAACTTAAGGATATATGTAAAAAGAGCAGGTGCGATGGGAATAACTGACAGACTGAACCAATTTAATATGAAACGGGCAATCAGTTATCTTAAACGGAACGGGGCCAAGAAGACATATTTCAAGGTTATGGAACGTCTCGAACGTGATGATGATGAAAAGTACTATACCGGCAGGGTGCTGTCCGAGAGGCCTGAACGATCCGAACTCGAAAGACAGAGGAACAGGAAGTTCTTTCATAACTACAGATTCAGCATACTGGTTCCCGCATATAACACTGATCCGGCAGCCTTTAAGGAGATGCTTGATTCGGTGGTGGAACAGACCTATATGAACTGGGAGCTGTGCATAGCGGACGGAAGTACGACGGAAACGGTAAATGAAACCCTGAAGTCTTACCGTAACGGACTGGATGAGCAGACCGGTAAGAAGATACGTTATCAGAGGCTCAACGCAAACAGGGGTATAGCAGGTAATTCAAACGGTGCTTTGGTAATGGCTTCGGGTGATTATGTCGGACTGCTCGACCATGATGATGTCCTTACGCCCAATGCTCTGTATGAAATAATGGAGGCATTGGAAGCGGGTATTGAGAGAGACGGAAATATCTATACCAGCAGGTTTAAGGCATTCTATTCGGATGAAGATAAGACCGATGAAGAAGGAACAAGGTATTTTGACCATCATATTAAGCCCGGTTTTGATATAGATCTTCTCAGGAGCAACAATTATATCTGCCACTTTTTCGTGGTTAAGACGGCCGTTGCCCGTAAGGCGGGAGGTTTTCGGAGCGAGTATAACGGGGCGCAGGATCATGATTTTATTTTCAGGTGTGTGGAACAGCTGAAGCCCGATGAGATATATCATATTCCCAAGGTGCTGTATCACTGGAGATCCAGTGAAACATCAACTGCCGAGAATCCGGACAGTAAGCTGTACGCATATGAGGCCGGAAAGAAGGCGGTAAGAGACCATCTTGAGAGGCTTAAGATCAAGGCATCGGTGACCGATACCGCACATCTTGGATTTTACAGAGTCAGGTATGAGGTTAATTCACCCAAGATAAAAGAGCTTACCAAGGAAGAATGGGATTATCTGACTGCCGACGGCTTTAAGGCGATCGAAGAAGATTACATAATGATCATGGGAAATGATATAAAACCCGTTACAAAGGACTATCTTACGGAGCTTGCCGGAATGCTTGCCCGAGAGGAAGTTGGTGCTGTTGGAGGCAAGATACTGAACAAGCGCGGTGCAATAGACAGTGCGGGATATATGTTTGACGAGTCGGGAAAGCTTAATGCGGCATACAGGGGTATGAATGGCAATTATTCCGGATATCACCACAGGGCGTCCATACAGCATAAGGTAGACGGTCTTGCGGCTGACTGTATGATGATCAAGAAAGCTGCTGTTGAGTATATCGATAAGCCGGTATTTTCTGACAGATTTATCTCGGTATATGATCCGTTTGCCGTATTTAAACGAAAACGATAGCGTAAGATTGAGAGATGCAGATGAATGAGGAAGCAGTGAGCATGGCCGGGGTCAGCGTAATAATACCCAATTATAACGGAAGTAAGTATTTAAGGGACTGCCTTGCATCTCTTAATGAGGCTGTGGCGGAGTATGAGCACGGCGAGGCGGAAATAATAATTGTTGATAATGCATCCACGGATGACGGTATTGAGATAATAAAGGAATGCTGTCCTGCAGCGAGGCTTATAATGCTTGACAGGAATTACGGGTTCTCAAGGGCAGTCAATGAAGGGATCAGGGCATCACGCGGGAAATATGTTATACTACTTAATAATGATACAAGGGTATTCAGGGATTTTATCTCAAGGCTTGCAGAGGCGATTGGGAAGGATGACGGTATCTTTTCGGTGAGTTCCAGGATGCTTAAGATGTCTGACCCCGAGCTTATTGATTCCGCGGGAGATATGTACTGCTGTCTCGGCTGGGCTTTTGCAAGAGGTAAGGACAGACCGTCTTCGGAATATGATAAGAAAGCGGAGATATTCTCTGCATGTGCGGGTGCTGCGATATACAGAAGATCGGTATTTGATGAGATCGGTTACTTTGATGAAGAGCATTTCGCTTATCTTGAGGACGTTGATATAGGATACAGGGCGAGGATAAACGGTTACAGGAACTTCTATGAGCCTTCGGCATCCGTATATCATGCCGGAAGCGGGATAAGCGGTTCAAGATACAACAGGTTTAAGATAGATCTTTCGTCCCGAAACAATGTGTATGTGGCATACAAGAATATGCCTTTGTTACAGCTTGTTTTAAATCTTCCTTTTCTGGCTGTGGGAACATTTGTCAAAACACTGTTTTTCGCAGGAAAGGGTGAAGGTTTAACATATATCAGGGGGCTTGGAAAAGGATTGATGCTGTGTGTAAAGGGCAGAAAGTATCCTTTCAGAAATGAAAACCTCGGTAATTATATAAGGATTCAGTTCGAATTGTGGAGAAATATGTTTATACGTTTCCTGGGCTGAACCGGTGAAGGATTATGATCAAAGACAATCAGACCTTATTTAACAGAATACATGTATTTGTCGATGCCGGAATAATCGCAGGCAGCTACTGGCTGTCATGGTGGCTTAAGTTCAAGAGCGGCTGGATAGATTATTCAATGAGTCTCCCCGTAAGTTATTTCAGGAGAGTACTGTACTTTGTTATACCTGCATATCTTCTTCTGTATTACTTCTTCAATCTGTATAACAGTAAGAGGGCATCGGGACGTAAGAAGGAATTCTACAATATTATACAGGCCAATACGGTGGGAAGTCTCGGTCTTATCGTAGCAATGTACATGATGAGACAGACTCATTTCTCACGTGAGATGATCCTGATATTCTGGGCTGTGAACATCTTCATGGAGACGTTCGTCCGCAACATCATCAGGTATATACTGCGGTTCTTCAGGAAGAGAGGATACAATCTTAAATATGTCCTTCTGGTCGGATATTCGAAATCGGCAGAGTCATATATAAACAGGATACGCCTGAATCCGCAGTGGGGATATGTAGTCCGTGGCATTCTTGATGATCATGTGGAACGGGGTACGATGTATAAGGGGATCAAGGTTATGGGAGTCATAGATAACCTGCAGATGATCCTGGAAGAAAACAAGCTGGATGAGATAGCAATAACCTTAAGCCTTAAGGAATACTCGCGTCTTGAGGAAATTGTAAATATGTGTGAGAAGTCGGGAGTACATACGAAGTTCATTCCCGATTACACGGGTATCATACCCAATAAGCCCTATACGGAGGATCTTCAGGGGCTTCCCGTTATCAATATCCGTCATGTTCCGCTTACAAATACCGTAAATGCGGTAATGAAGAGGATAGTGGATATTGTGGGCTCGTTCTTTGGTATAATCATTGCATCACCGCTCATGATCGTATGTGCCGTATTGGTAAGGCTGAGCAGTCCGGGTCCCGTTATATTTGTACAGGAGAGGGTGGGCCTTCACAATAAACCTTTTAAAATGTACAAATTCCGTACCATGACGGCACAGGAAGATAAGGATGAGGATGACAACGGCTGGACGATAAAGGATGATCCGAGAGTGACCGGAGTAGGCCGTTTTTTGCGAAGGACCAGTATTGATGAGCTCCCGCAGCTGTTTAATGTGTTTGCCGGTAAGATGAGTCTTGTCGGTCCGCGTCCGGAGCGTCCAATGTTCGTTGAGCAGTTCAGGGAGACCGTTCCCAGATACATGATCAAGCATCAGGTGCGTCCCGGGATGACGGGCTGGGCACAGATCAACGGTCTGCGCGGCGATACCTCGATCGAGAAGAGGATAGAATATGATCTTTATTACCTTGAGAACTGGACAATGGGATTTGATATAAAGATACTGTTCCTGACATTCTTCAGGGGATTTATTAATGAAAATGCATATTGATATAGTAATTCCTGTATATAAACCGGATGAAAAGTTCAAGGCACTGCTGATGGGATTGGCAGATCAGACGGTTAAGCCCGATAATCTGATCATCATGTACACGAAGACCGGCAGGGATGACCGGTTCCCGGATGAACTTCGTATGACGGGGACAGCGGTTTCCTGCTCGGATGCATCAGGCGGAACCGGATTTAAAGTGTATGAGCTTGAAAAAAGTGAGTTCGATCATGGCGGAACCAGGGCCATGGCAGCGGAAAAGTCAGGAGCCGATATCCTTGTATATATGACAATGGATGCCGTTCCGGCGGATAAGCATATGCTTGAGAAGCTGACAGGGATATTTGAAGAGGATGATACGGTCGGAGCGGCATATGCAAGACAGCTTCCGTCGGACAGTTCAAGTCCTGCCGAGCGTTTTACAAGAGGATTTAATTATCCCGACAAACCGGTCCTTAAGGGTGAAGAGGATCTGGAGAAGCTTGGTATCAAGACCTTCTTCTGTTCCAATGTCTGTGCCGCATACAGGAAGGATATTTACGATAAGCTCGGAGGGTTTGTCAGGAAAACGATCTTCAATGAGGATATGATCTATGCCCACAAGCTTATAGTGAACGGATATAAGATTTACTATGCGGCTGATGCAGGAGTCATTCATACACATGAATACACCCCGATGCAGCAGCTTCACCGTAACTTCGACCTGGCGGTATCACAGGCCATGCATCCAGAGGTTTTCGGAAGTGTATCCTCCGAATCGGAGGGTGTAAGATATATCAGATCGGCATATGCATTCTTTAAGAAGGAAGGAAAACCATACCTGATAATTCCGTTTGTATGGGGATGCTGTTTCAGGTATCTTGGGTATTTCCTGGGAAAGAGATACAGGAAGCTGCCTGAATGGCTGATAAAAGCATGTGCCATGAATAAGGAATTTTTTGAGTGCCTTTGACAGGCATTACAGGGTAGTTAAGGAGAAAATCGATCATGTCAGATCAGAACAATAATAATAACAACAATAACAATAACGAAGGTGATTACGAAGTATACTGCCAGATGTGCAGAAGAGGCAAAAGTCAGGTCAGCGATATGTTCAAGCTGTTTGACGGTATGTATGTCTGTTCGGACTGTATGCATAAGACTATGGATACTATGGGACAGTTCGGCTTTTCACCTCTGTCACTAAATCCGTTCAATATGAACGGTTCCAATTCCAATCCGTCCGCATCTTCCGATGAGAACAGCGCAAAGACTTCCGGAGGCGGAGTACCGCTCGGAAGTATATTCGGTGATCTTAATAAGCAGTCAGCCGATGCTCTTAAGGAAATGAAGGAAGCGGCAGCAGGCGGAGACAGTCCCGAGGCCGGCAATGATGATCCTGATGGTGATAAGGGGGATACCGACGGAGGCAGCAGTATTGACAATGGGGCATATCAGGGATTTCCGGGTATCAGTTTTCTTAATATGTCCGATATTCCGGGCTTATTCGGCCAGAGGACCAAGGTGAAGAAAAAGGGGAAGAGAACCACTCCCCTGGTAGATCTGAGCAAGATCCCCCAGCCGCATAAGATCAAGGAAATGCTTGATGAGTATGTGATCGGACAGGAAAATGCCAAGAAGAAGATTTCGGTTGCGGTATACAATCATTACAAGAGGATAGCGGCGGAGGAATTCCGTAAGGACAAGTTCGGAGAGGAATTCAAGGACGTTGATATAGAGAAGTCGAACATGCTCCTCATAGGGCCTACCGGCTGCGGTAAGACATATCTTGTCAAGACACTGGCCAGGCTTCTGGATGTGCCGCTTGCGATCGCCGATGCTACATCTCTTACGGAAGCAGGATATATAGGTGATGATATCGAGAGTGTTGTAAGCAAGCTGCTGGCTGCTGCCGACAATGATGTTGAGAAGGCAGAGACCGGTATCATTTTCATAGATGAGATAGATAAGATAGCCAAAAAGCAGAATACGCATTCAAGGGATGTTTCCGGCGAATCGGTGCAGCAGGGAATGCTCAAGCTGCTTGAAGGCAGTGAGATAGAGGTTCCGGTGGGATCCAATTCCAAGAATGCCATGGTGCCGCTTACCACTGTTAATACAAAGAATATTCTGTTTATCTGCGGCGGTGCTTTTCCCGATCTTGATGAGATAATAAAGCAGAGACTCCGCAAGCAGACATCGATCGGATTTAATGCAGAGCTTAAGGATGCACTGGACAAGCGCAAGGATATCCTTAAGGATGTAACGGTGGAGGATATCAAGAAGTTCGGTATGATCCCCGAGTTTGTCGGAAGACTTCCGATCATAGCTCCGATGGAGGGACTTAATGAGGATATGCTTGTTGATGTTCTTAAGGAGCCAAAGAATGCGATCATCAAACAGTATCAGAAGCTGCTTGCAATGGATGAGGTGGAGCTTGACTTTGATGAAGAGGCACTTCATGAGATTGCCAAGAAGGCAATGGAGAAGGATACGGGCGCGAGAGCTCTAAGATCAATAATAGAGGATCTGATGCTTGATATCATGTATGAGATACCCAAGGATGACAATATCGGAAGGGTTACGATAACCAAGGATTACATACTGGGAACGGGCGGTCCCGTGATAGACCTTCGGGGAGGCGGAATGAGCTTTGCCGAAAGGGAGAGGCTCAATAAACTGGCGGAGGCTTAAGATGTTATTCAGTACGGCTGCATTTGCGGTTTTCATGACTGTCGTCTTCCTGGTATATTGGCTCATACCGCATAAATACAGATGGATCGCTATCCTGTGCGCAAATGCCTGGTTTTATATATGCTATGATGTAAGATATCTGGCTGTGATCCTTGTGACCATGGTTGCGTCATATATATGCGGAATACGGATCGAGGGTCAGGAAGACATCAAAAAGAAAAAGACGATAATGATTACAGGGGTAATAGTCACATTATCCCTGTTACTTGTGTTTAAGTATCTAAATTTTGCTCTCTACACTTTTGCAAAGGTGCTTAATGTTCTCAGCATTCCGATGCAGGAGACTACGCTTAAGCTTATCATGCCGGTAGGTATCTCTTTCTATACCTTTATGGCAGTCGGGTACATAGCTGATGTTTATAAGGGTAAGGTGAAGGCCGAGAGACATTTCGGCAAATATGCGATCTTCGTATCTTTCTTTCCCAATATATCATCAGGTCCCATCGAACGCGCCGGACATTTCATCCCTCAGATAGACAGGGAGAAAACCTTCGATTACGATTCGGTTGTTTATGGAGCCAGGCTTCTCCTGCTCGGACTCATTAAGAAGATCGTCATAGCGGATATGATGACCAAATATGTCGATGAGGTCTTCAACAAGGTTCCCGAGCATTACGGAATATGCTTTGCCTGGGCAACACTTCTCTATACCTTCCAGATATACTGTGATTTCTCGGGTTATTCGGATATGGCTGTAGGCGTTGCAAGGATGCTGGGGTTCGATCTTATTTCCAATTTCAGACAGCCTTATCTTGCCGGAAGCATTAAGGAATTCTGGGGCAGGTGGCATATCTCGTTGTCCACATGGTTCAGGGATTATGTATATATTCCTCTTGGCGGTAACAGATGCTCAAAGGTAAGACGCGATATCAACCTGCTTATTACCTTCCTGTGCAGTGGACTGTGGCACGGTGCGAGCTGGACCTTTGTACTGTGGGGCGGGATACACGGAGTATGCCAGATCATTGAGAACAGGATAAAAGAAGCCGTTGGTCTTACAAGGGAAAAGGAGAAGGCACTTAAGGGTCCGGTGAAGCTGCTGCTTACCCTGCTGACCTTCTGCATTGTAAGTTATGCGTGGATGTTCTTCAGGGCGAACTCGATCTCCGAGGCTCTGTATGTTGTAAGGAGCATGTTTACCGACTTTTCATTAAAGGGTGCAATGGCTCAGATGACCATGAGCGGTAAGTCGGTTGTTAAGACTACAGGCGCGATCCTCCTTCTCATGATATATGATCATTTCAATGAAAAGAAGGACCTTCTCAAGGAGATGAACCGTCTGAACCCCGTGTTCAGGTTCGCTGTATATGTAGTATCCGCTATCGTTGTAATAGCGCTGAAGGTGAATAATTCATACGCACAGGAATTCATTTATTTTAAGTTCTAGGGTGTGTATATAATACTTCAAGGATAAACAATGAAGAAATTTGTAATTAAGTTCACGATATTTGCTGTGATCGTGCTGTCCTTTTTCATAGTGATAGGTGTGGTGATCGATCCGTATAACATCTTTCACTACGAATATCCGAGGAACAACGGCATTGAAGCAAATAAAAATTTCATAAAGACAAGGTATATCCTTCATCATAAGGATGAGTTCGATTCACTGCTGTTCGGTTCATCAAGGGCAGGATTTACGGATGTTGAAGCACTGCCTGACGGAAAGTATTACAATATGTGTTCATCGGAGGCATTACCGGCCGAGCATGTGCATATCCTTAAGACACTGATAAAGCATGGCTTTGTGCCTAAGAACGTTACCGTGATGGTGGATGACATTTCGTGCTTTGTGGATCCCGACAGTCTTCATAAGACCATGCTGTTTCGTATCCAGTATCCCGATGATACGATAGGATCATGGTTTGATTTTTACGTGAAATACTGCGATGTACTGACAATATTGCAGGCATATCGGGAGGTTAAGGATTACGAGCCTACGGATCCCGATTATACTGCAAGGTACAGGAGGAGCGGTTCGGAGCGGCTTGACAATGACAGACCGTTTCAGGATGATACCCATGTGGGTTACTGGGCCGATTACTATGAGCTGCGTGTGGATGCGGTAATGGCTGATATTAAGGAACTTAAATCCATATGTGAGGAGAACAATATTAACTTAAGGAT
>JAEEGL011627650.1_pt1 | contig 40065 bp, 36 predicted proteins | sample 9134231 | NCBI WGS metagenome assembly JAEEGL01 (sample SAMN16246548, study PRJNA631951) | gut metagenome | biome: gut microbiome; feature: rumen; material: fiber-attached | host: Bos | place: Iran: Karaj | collected 2018-10
ATCCGAAACACCTATCGGACGTTCAATATTGCTCGGATGATTTGCTTCATACTCATTTATTTGCTCTTTTATATCCATTATTTCATTTGCAGATGTATTTAATTCATCTATTGAACTGTTCGTGAGAGTTCTTACGGATTTTAAAACTATATCCTGAAAATCAATATTTTCTATATCTTGAATTAAATCCATTTGTGAAAACAGAATTAATGCTAATTCTCGTGCCGCACGTCTTGCTTGCATATCATAATCCTTTATTATTTTTAGTCTATATCTATTATTAAGACATAAAAAAAATGAAATGTATATAAAAATTTAATTTTCAAATAAAAAAAGAGCCGCTGATTTCACAGCGGTTCTTTTTAAGTATTTAAAACTATATTCTGTTGTGCCAAACTCCGCCGTCACGGTCAACAAGTGCATCATAGAATGACCAAAATCTAAATACTACCGTTAAACCGAGTAGTGCGTGTGTAACATTTTTTTCTTTTGATTGTTTATTAATTGCTTGTCCTATTCCGGGCCATATTAATAAAGAGCATGCGGAAGCACCTACGCTTCTTCCTGATACACCTCTATCTGTTCCGTGTGTGCTTGCAGCAAATGCCGGTGCACTGATAAGCATTACAGAGCATAAAATTACAATCGCAAAGAATTTCTTTAACATTACATATCCTCCTTATGTTTGTATATATCATTCTTGCGAAATATGAGCAAGTTTTTTATATTTTATTGCCTTTATTTTATTTCCGCTTTTACTGTATATATCATAAAATAATTTATTAACCGCTTTTAAATCGGTGTCATTATATGCATATTGTTTTGCTTCTTTTGCATATTTTTCCGCATTTTCATATTCTTCTTTTTCTATGGCTTCATATGCATTAACAACACCAACTCTGTATTTTATCTTATTTGGCTGACCTGTTATACCGTTCATGCCTATATTATTATTTATTTCCTTTAATACAAGCTGAGCTTTTTCGTTATCATTCAATTTTGTTTTTAATAACTTATACTTATCAATTAATACGTAATAAGTCATGGAATTATTAACGCCGTAACATTTTATTGTGTTTTCTATTGCTTTATCAATATATTTTTCCGCAAGTTCTTTATTTCCCATTTGGGCATATACATATGCTAAAGGAGTATATATAAATGCCGAATCTTTATTGTTTTCTGCTTTATTTGTATATGTTAGAGCCTTTTTATAATATTTTTCCGCATTTAAATAATCTTTTTCTTTTTCATATGTAACGGCATATTGATTATATAAATAATGCAAGTCATATGCTGTTTCAGGCAATGATTTTCTGTAATATTGATATGCCTTATTCAAATATTCTCTTGCCTCTTTAGGATTATTTTGAGCAATTTCATTATTTGCCGCATAAGTCAGTATTCTTGCATAATCAACAGGTACTAACTCTTTTACTGAGTCAAATTCTTTTAAAAGTTGATTTGTTAAAATAACCGCTTCTTCTGTTTTATTAAGTTTTTGAAGCATTTTAACTTTCTTTTCTTTATAAAGAATTTTTCTTAAAGAGTCAGAAGGATAATCTTCATAGAATTTTTCAAGTTTTTTATATATTTTATTGAAATTTTGTTCATCCGATAAATCTTTGTAATAATCTAAAGAATAGCAATAAATATTTTCTATTTCTGCATAATTTTTATCGTTTTCTATATAATATTCGTTTTCTTTAAATATCTTGCCGGCTTCTTCATAATTATCAATGTCTTTATATAAAATATTTTTATAGAAGTTTAAAAAGATGGTCATTCTTTTATTTGGCTCATCTACTTTATTTACAAGAGTTTCGGCTTTAGCAAGATATTTAACGGCATTATTAAAATCACCTTTTCTTCCGTATAATTGGGCAAGGGCAAAATTATACTGATATTTATCATAATCCGTAGATGTTTTAAGAGATGAATAATATTTGTTCAAAGTTTGAAGTGCTTTTTTATTATCCGATAAATTCGTATACATTCTGCTTATATTTAAATATCTGTCAGCATCTGACATACCTTCAAGTTCCGTATTTTTAGGAACTTTATTATAATATTCCAATGCTTTTGAATACTGCTGTGTCTGCATATAAAAATTTGCAATTCCGTACAATGCGGTATTTGCAACATTTTTGTATCCGTTCTTTATTGCGATATTATATATTTCATTGTATTCCGGCATTACTTTATCCGGAACCTTTAATATAGTATTATTTTCAGCTCTTGTAATTCTTGCATTTAAGGTGGCTTCAGAGTCTTCACCATATAAATTTTTCGTCACAGCAATAACCGCATCCGCTGTTTTTGCGGCATTTTGCCACTCACCTCTTAATCTTTGAAAATAATACAAATCTACAAGTTTTGTTCTTAATTCTTCATTTTCTTCAACTTGTTGAAAATCAGATGTTTGAACATAATTATATAGTTTTGTGTAGTCTTTCGGATATTTGTCAATTGCCCAGACGGGTAATATTAAACAACCCCAAATAACCAGTATTAATATCTTGTTTTTCATATCCACCTCTTTTCAAATTATAACACATGAGATTAATTGTTAAGCCAAATTAAAAAAGTTAATGTTTCTACATTATTGTATGTAGTCATGTTGCCTAAAAAAAAAATTTAACATATAATTTCTGTATATTGTGGAATACGTATATCAGAACATATAGTTTAAGTGAGGTAAACATGGACATTAAAAAGAATTTAGCAGCAATTATACTTACGGTAACCTTGTTGCTAACAAGTGTTTCTTCTGCATTAGCAAAAAGCTATAGTGACGTTCCTGATGATTATTGGGCAGCAGAAGAAATTGAAGACGTAGTTACAAAGAATGTCGTTCCTATTTATGGTGACGGCACTTACAGACCATTGGATTTAGTACCGAGGGTTGATTGGACAGAATGGTTATTGAGAGCATTAGGACTTGCTCAAGCTCCTATTACAGCTGAACCAAATTATTCCGATGTTAATCCTTCTACATTCGGTTATCAGTCAATCGCAAGATCTGACCAATTCGGTTTAATATATGGTTACACAGACGGTGAGTTCAAACCGCAAAGATTTATTACAAAAACTGAAACAGCTTCTATCATGAGCCATATCACAAAAGATACATTCGTTGATACAAGCGTTTTAAGTCAGTTCGCTGACTCAAATGATATCCCTGATTGGGGTAGAATTCCTTATTCAAAAGCTATTAAATACGGCTTATATGTTAACTATCCAAATCAAGCTTACTTAGATCCTCAAAGAGAATTAAACAGAGCTGAAGCTGCTGTTCTTCTTGCAAGATTAATGAGAGCTTTAGATTTAGTTGACGACAACTACAAAGCAGCTGAACCTGCTCCGGAACCTGAAGAACCGAAAGAATACTTATTATCGGTTGAACACTTAGAAGACTGGGGTAAAGCAGTTGTTGACAGAGTTAACATTACTAACTTAAGAAAAATCATTTTAGCTAAGAATGTATTTAAAGTATCATTTGTAGAACCATTCAACTCTACAAAACATCAAGTTGGTGATGTTATTCCGTTCTACTTCAAGAAAGATGTTGTTACAAAAGAAGGTACATTAGTAATTCCTGCTAATACAAAATTGTATGCAACTATTGAAGAATTAAGAGATAAAAAATGGGTTAACAAAAATACTGAAGTATATTTACACTTCTTCAAGATGGTATTCCCGAACGGTCATGAATATCCGTTTATCGCAAGAGTAATTAACAATGAAGAAGGCGTATTAACAGAAAACAGATGGTTAAAACCGTTAGAATACACTATCGCAGGTGCTGCAATCGGTGGTACTGCAATCGGTCTTCCTATCGGTGAAGCAAAACACAGATCCGGTGATGGTATGGCAATCGGCTTCCCAACCGGTGCTGGTGTTGGTTTATTAGCCGGTTGGTTAACACCTGGTGTTAACTACAAAGCTAGAGCTAACGAAGATATCTTTGTTGAATTAAAAGTTGATTGCAGCTTAGATAACGATTACGTTACAACTACAACAACTACAACTCACGAAGAATATACATACAAAAAATAGTTAGCTGTTTTAAAATTTAAACCCCCGAAATTATTTCGGGGGTTTTTTAATACAAAAATACACAAATAATTTATTACCAGCTTATTGTAAATAACAAAAAATAACTTTATAATAAACATATGGAAAACAAAGAAGAATATTTAAATGCCCTAACGGCAAAAGATGAAACTAAAGCTGAGCAAGCTGCAGCATATATGATAAATAATGCGGACAGCGAATTATTTAAAATGCTGGTTCAAAAATCCGATTTCCTTTTTGATTTTATTAGAAACAATATTTGTAAACGCATTGAAAAAGTTATTACTAATGACAATTTCATTAATGTAACCAAATTTTTTGATTTGTATTGTCCTTATTATGATGATTTATTTGCAAGTATTTTAGCTAAACATGCCAATCAAGATTTAACTGATGATATTTTTGATTTATTGGAGAAGGGCACAATATCACAGAAAACATATGCTGCAAAGTATTTTTACTATATTCCGGATACTGTGGCGCTGGAACCATTATGTAAATATGCTTTTTCTGACGATGAATTCTTATGTTATAACGCAGCAGAAGCCTTAGGGCAAATGCGTGATGACATTTCGTATGATACGGCATTAAGCTATTTGGAGTCCGATGATGATTTTGAAAAGTTAAAAGCAGTTAAATTCTTTAATGCATACGGGCAAAAATTTCCGTTTCCTGAAATATTTAAGGCAATGAATGAATCTAAAATCCCTGAAAATATTGCAGGACAAGTCCCTTATATGGAGAGCATAATAGCTCTTTTACATTCAAAATATCATTACGAAGCACTTCAAGTTATAGATAATATCGTTGCAGGACTTGGCGAAATCCTTCCCTTGTCCGATATATTCCAATTTGAACTTTATGAAGTACTTAATATACTTATAAAAGAGAATAATTCTGATAATGAATATTCGGGCAAAATATCGGAAATTCTTTTAAGTGCATATTCTAAATTTAATATGTTCTGTGAAAATCAGGAATATGTATTTGACGAAGATAAAGATACCAAATATGAAATTTCTTCGGTTTGGAAACTTTTGCAGACACAAAATACAGATTTTTGGAATAAGCAAAAGAAATTTATTTTAAATGAATTAAATTATACTGATGACCGTGCAATATTAGCATTACATGCCATTTCAGAATTTAGAATTAAAGATGCAGAGCAAAAGATAAAAGAACTTTTAAATACAGATAATGAAATTATTATTTGTGAAGCATTATCAACTTTAAAACAATTAAATGCACTTGATGGCATTAATTTTGAACAAATTTTAAATAAAATTCAAAATCCCAATATTAAAGCAATAATAGAGAATTTAATAAAGTAAAAGTTTATTTTATTATTTAAAAAACAATTTTACTAAAATCTGCAATCTTTGCATATTTTTGTTTTGTTACATTTAGAAGTGCCAATCTGTTTTGTTTTATTTTTTCATCGTTATCCATAACCAGAACTTCTTCAAAGAACTCTGATATGAAAGGAATTAATTTCACAAGTTCATTTTCAAGTTCTTTATATGATAATTTGTTTTCATCTATATTTTTTACTACACTCCATAGTGATATTTCCGCATCAGAATTAAATAAACTTGAATCCACAGTTTTAAATTCCGTTTCATTTTTTATTAATCTGATAATTCTGTTAATAGCTTCATGGAATTGTGAATAATTCGGTTTTTGAATAATATCGGTAACTATATTTAGTCTTTCAATAACATCTTTTAAATCGGCAAGCACATCTTTTTCGCTGATACAAGCCTCCAGCACATCGTGTTTGTATTTATCCGATAAAAATACTATTAATCTTTGTTCAAAAAATTCTCTTACCGAATTATATAATTTTGTTTTATCTTCAATTTGAACAGGAAGTAAATCAATAGCCTGTTTTATCAATATAGAAAGATTAAGGTTTAAATCTTTTTGTATTATTGTTTTCAAAATACCCAATGTGGCACGTCTTACACCTAACGGATCATTTGAGCCTGATATTTTTTTGCCGTCAGCAAATACTGCAACTACGGTATCAATTTTATCCGCAATACCTACAACTTGACCCTCAACTCCTTGCGCAACTTCAGCATCCGCATTTAACGGGAAATAATGTTCCATAATACCTTGTGATACTTCTTTGGCTTCTCCGCTCCTTAATGCATAATCAGCACCTATATATCCTTGAAGCTCGGTAAATTCAAATACCAATTTTGTTACAAGGTCAGCTTTACATAACAGTGCGGTCCTTTCTATATAGTCAGAAGGGGCTTTGATTGCCTGTGCTATTATTTTAGACAATGTACAAATTCTTTGAGTTTTATCATATACACTGCCTAAACCTTTTTGGAAAGTTACCCCTTTTAAATCGTCTAAATATGAAATTAAAGGCCTTTGAGTGTCTTCGTGTACAAAGAAAATAGCATCTTCAAGCCTTGCACGGACAACACGTTCATTGCCGGCCTTGATATTATCAAATGTATCACCGACATAGTTGCTTATAGTTATAAATTTATTCAGTAATTTGCCGTCTTTATACAGAGGGAAATATCTTTGATGAACAGCCATGACCGTTACTGCAACTTTTTCGGGAATTTGAAGATATTTTTCTTCAAAAGAACATACAACAGGAACAGGCCATTCCGTTATAAACGTAACTTCATCAAGTAAATCTTCATCTATTACAATTTCCGCACCTATTTCCTGTGCTTTTTCTTTTGAAAGTTTTACAATGGTTTCCTTGCGCTTTTGTACATCTGCTATAACTTTTGCATCTTCTAATACTTTTAAATATTCATCAGGATTCTTTATTTCAACTTCCGTTTTAGAAAATCTGTGACCGCGGGAAATATTGCCTGATTTTACTTCTGCAATTTCAATTTCAACTTTTTCATTATTAAACAAGGAAACAATCCAGCGGATAGGACGTTGGAATTTAATATCCAAATCCGCCCAGCGCATAAAGTGCGTACCTTTTAATTTTAATATAATATTCGGGACAATTTCCTTTAAAAGGTCTTTTGTGTATTTACCTTTTTGTTCAACTTTTGCCCAAACATAATTATCTTGTTTAAAAAGAGCTTCGGGAGCTACATTATTTTTATTTGCAAAGCCGAGAGCTGCTTTAGTCAAATTTCCGTTTTCATCATATGCAATATTTTCAATAGGACCTTTAATTGTTTTTTGAACATCATCTTGCTTTTCTGCTATATCTTCAATAATAACGGCAAGTCTTCTCGGTGTAGCATACACTTTGATATCCGTAAATTTTATTTCATTTTCCTGCAGTGCTTTTGTAAACTCGGTTTTTAATTGTTCCATTGCGGAAGGAATAAATTTATATGCTAGCTCTTCAGTGCCTATTTCCAATAAATATTTATTCATAATGTTCCTCTTAACCCTGTTTTATATAATAATTATAATTCAAACAGAATATTAGTAAAATGAAATAATAAGCCGTCAGAATTAAGCATTTTAATGCAAAAAAAAGGAGGTTACTTATTAAGCTCCCCCCGAAGTATATGATATTAAGAATAAAATATAGCCATTATAAAAACTTTTTCATTTAAAGTCTATTTGTCTTCTCTCCAATAAAAAAACAGCCTTCTGTATATTCATATAAAGTTTAAAAGGAAATAAGAAATTATAGTTCTTCGGAACTATTATTTCAATAAAAAAGTTCGCCTCATGGCGAGCTAATTGGCTGGGATAGAAGGATTGTCTTGCTCGTTCGCAATAAAAAAGCCCGCCTTTGGCGAGCTAATTGGCTGGGACGGAAGGATTCGAACCTCCGAGATGCCTGGACCAAAACCAGGTGCCTTACCACTTGGCGACGTCCCATTGCCTAACTATAATATATTATTAAGAGCAAACTTAAAAGTCAAGAATTATTTATATCTTTCTTTCTTATTTAATTTTATGCTATTATCTTTATGATAGATTTTAACGGATTGAAATGGAAAAAATTTTATTATTTATACCTTGCTATAACTGCGAAAATCAAATATTAAAAGTATTGGAGTCTTTAATCGAATACAAACAATTCTTTTCTGAAATTATAACAATTGATAACGGAAGCAAAGATAATACAGTTAATAATATTATTAATTGGGCACAAACACATAAAGAAATTCCGTTAAAAGTATTAAAAAATAAGAATAATTATAATCTTGGCGGTTCACATAAAGTTGCTTTTGATTATGCTATAAATAACAATTTTGAATATGTTGTTATATTACATGGTGATAATCAAGGCGATATAAACGATATAAAACAACTATTAGAAGAAAAAACTTATAAGAATTATGATTGCTGTCTCGGTGCAAGATTTAAAAAAGGCTCCAGATTAATAAATTACTCTAAAATCAGAATCATAGGAAATATAGTTTTTAATATTATGTTTTCTGTTTTTTTATTCAAAAAAATCTATGATCTAGGTGCAGGACTTAACATCTACAGTACAAAAATGCTGCAAGATAAATTCTACTATAAATTCCCTGATGCACTTACCTTTAACTACATTATGGTAATGGCATTGGATTATTATAAACATAAATATATGTTTTTCCCTCTGTCTTGGAAAGAAGACGGACAAGTATCCAATGTTAAAGTTACAAGCCAAGCAATAGATTTATTCACCAAATTAATGAAATACATTTTTAATAAAAAAAGATTTATAATGAGTGAACTCAGAACTCAACAGTTTGAAAAATATGAATCAGAATGCATATATTCAAATATTTAGTCGGGAGAAATTATACAAATGCTATTAAATAAAGAAAATAGCCATTTTAAATTATCAATGCTTCACATAAATATAATTTGTCTGATATTTACTGTTATACATTTCTGCATTGTATTCTTTCATACTCCCGAATATAGTATTTGCGACGATATAACACTAAAAATTACATTTATATCTATTAAAGTTCTTTCCTTCTTTTTAATTTTTGTATTTTGGAAATTAATTTCCGAAGTGATAATTGCAATACTGACAAAAAATAAAACTAAAATAGAATTTATTTTATTTGCATTATTATATTTTGTTATTAATGTAATAATTTTAAAACTTACTTATCCGTATTTCCATACTATGGATAGAGCATTTACGGACACTTATTATGGAATGTTGAATTGGAATATTTATACCTGGCCCAGTTACTTTCAATCACTATTTTTTATATTAAATTATAATATTTTTCCTTCTTTTATGGGTATTTCTATTGTTAATGATTTAATATACTCATTAATTTTTGCATTTATAATTACAAAAACAAAACAAATTTATAATAATAAACTGTATTTATTATTATTCATTCCGTTTTTTATACCGATGATATTAGGTCTAAATCAGTCCCCGCAACGTTTTGTAATTTCAGGATGGTTATTATTATTTATTTTCTTTTTTATCTTTATAAATAGAGGAAAAGAAATCAACAACATATATACAACAATATTTCTTTCTGTTATATCAATAATTGCTATCATTTTAAGACACGAATATATTTTTCTTTTATTTTTATTTCCCATAGTACTTATTGCAACAAAAATTTTCACACGAAAAAATATTATTATATATTCAATTATTTTATTTATATCTTTTATAGGGCTATATACCCTTGAGAAAACCAATAATGACAACTATTATGAAGTCCATAATGTGACCTTTATATATGATGATTATATTTTAAATAATTCATACAACCTTGATATAGAAAACAATAAAGAGATATTGAATAAAGTATACAGAGAGTCAATGAAAGACGGTGGATTACCATCCTCTTCCTTCTCGTATGATATGCAAGACAGCAATGATGTCAAAACAGTATGTTCTGTATTAATAAAATATGCAATAATAAAATCGCCTCATTTTATAAGAAAAAACATCGCAAAAATAACACCATATAATTATTTGAATTTGACTGTATATTCGGGATTAGAAGATTTAATAAGAACAACTGCAAATGATAATATTGAAATTCCGTCACCTATAAAAGTTCAAAAAGCTTTTCCTAAAAAAATATCCTATCTTCTGATATGTTTTAACACTAAATGCAGCGAATTAGGCTTTGCTAATTTTATATATTGTCCGCAATTGAGCTTTTTCCTATTATTGTGCATTTTTACAGGCACTTTTATCAGAAAAAATATTTTCTATACTTGCTTCCTTATAGGATGGCTTTCTATTTTATTTATAATATTGACATTTATGTATTGGAATTTCCCATTATATTTTTGGGCATTTTTCATAAACACAAGAGTATTTTTCTTTATATGGCTTATAGACATCTTAAGTAATTTCCCAATCAAAAACAAATTAAAACAAGCATAAATATTAAATATGTATACAAAAGAATTATTGTATCTGTTAAAAGATATAGCAATATAGTATAATATATTTGTATGAAAAGGAGTTTTATATGGCTAAAGATTGTAGTTTTGACATAGTTTCAGAATTTGATAAACAAGAATTGGTTAATGCGGTTGATCAGGTTAAACGTGAAATAAACAGCAGATTTGACCTTAAAGGTTCTAATTCCGATGTTGTTTTAGATGCTGATAAATCAATTACGATAACAACAAATGATGAAATGAAATTAAAAAATATTTTAGATATCCTTCAATCAAAAATGATAAAACGAAATCTAAGTATAAAAATATTAGACGCTCAGACTATCGAAAATGCGCTTGGCGGAAATGTACGTCAGGTATTTAATCTTAGAAAAGGACTCACTCAAGAATTGGCTAAAAAAATCGTTGCTGATATTAAAAATACGAAGCTAAAAGTACAAGCATCTATTCAAGGTGAACAGGTTCGTGTTTCAGGTAAAGATAAAGATGATTTGCAAGCAGTTATCAAAACATTAAGAGAAAATGAAGATAAATATGATGTCCCTCTTCAATTTCAAAATTACAGATAATTTGAACTTTATTATATAAAAATCGTTATATATAATATGATTAATGAAGGGTAAAAATGAAAAACGGACTATTAAAAATTTGTATTAGTGTATTATTCTTATTGGCTATTCAAGTAGCAGCCAATGCTGAATTCTATACCCAATCAATGAATATGGGCGGAGGACTTATCCAACCGATAAGCCAGCAATCCGGTCAATCATTTTCTTATACTCAAACACCAACAATTACAGGAAGCACAAGTTATACCGGTGCAATTATAACACCAAGTACACCTACAAATACTACAACTTACTATCCTGTATATACATCAACCTACCCTACAAATAACTATATTACAACATTTAGTCCGTTACCTTATTTCAATTACAATCCGTTATATCCTAATAGACCTATATATAATGGCATAAGCGGTTCATATACAACAACAGGCGCAAGCTTTGCATATGATTATACCGGTCACGGATTTGATTTTGGTGTATCATCAGGGCGTCCGATATATATTAACAGACCTTATAACAATATTCATCCCGCTCCGCAGCCACCGCCGCCACCGCCGCCTCCACCGCACAAACCGTCAAGAGATGGCAATCATCACGAACATTCACATAGAAAATAAACAATTTATCCTTTTCATGAAAAATTATGGAAAAATCTATCTTTGTTTTTGTTATCATATTAAATGATATTTCCACATAAATTAGAAAGGTAGATTATGGAACACTTTCATGAACTGGTTCAGAGTAATTCAATAGTAATTTCTGCCGTAATCCTAATTCTTGCTTACGTTCTTATTGCACTTGAAAAAATACCCAAAGTTACTATAGCACTGATTGGCGCTGCAGTCGTAGTTTTTTCAGGGCTTGTAAGTCAGGATAAAATTGCAGAAGCAGGATTAAATGAGAATTATTTCATTAATTTTATTGATTTTAATGTAATATTTTTACTCGTTTCCATGATGATTATTGTTAACATTACTACCAGATGCGGAGTGTTCAAATGGATAGCAATAGAACTGTTGAAACTTACAAAAGGAAAACCGCTTTTTGTATTAATTGCTCTTGCTTTTCTTACAGCAGTTTTATCTGCATTCTTAGATAATGTAACAACTGTTATACTTATTATGCCAATTACCTTTGTAGCGGCAAAGCAATTGGATATTAATCCTGTTCCGTTATTAATTTCGGAAGTTTTTGCTTCAAACATAGGCGGAACTACAACTCTTATAGGCGATCCGCCGAATATAATAATAGGAAGTGCAGGAAACCTTTCATTTATGGACTTTCTGCTTGAATTAACAGGAATATGTACAATAATTATGATTGCTGTGCTAGTATTTCTGTATTTGTGCTTTAAAAAACAGTTAAAAACCACCGCTGATAAAATGGCAAAAATACAAGAAATAGATAACTCTCAAACTATTACGGATTATGCTTTATTAAAAAGAAGTATGATTGTTTTAGGACTTGTCATCTTGGGATTTATTACACATGACATTACACATATTGCCACATGTGTAATAGCATTTATAGGTGCAAGCATATTACTATTATTTGAATCACCCGAAGAAATGTTTAAAGAAGTTGAATGGAATACAATATTCTTCTTTATAGGTTTGTTCATCATTATAGGAGCTTTTGAAGCAGCAGGCGGCATTAAATTAATGGCGAATTGGCTCTTACAAGTCACAGCGGGTTCACAAAAAATAGCTTCTTTTGTAATTCTATGGGCATCAGGAATACTATCAGGAATAATTGATAATATTCCGTATACTGCAACCATGGCACCTATGATACATGAAATAGAATTAGCCAAAGGAAGAGATTTTGTACTTCCCATGTGGTGGTGTTTATCACTTGGTGCATGTCTTGGAGGAAACCTCACAATAATCGGTGCGGCAGCCAATGTAATAGTTTCTGAAAATGCAGCAAAAAACGGTCATCCGATTAAATTTATACAATTTATGAAATACGGTATTGTTGTTGTATTTATTTCATTAGCTCTTTCATCAGGATATATTTGGATAAGACATTTTATATAATTATAAGAAATAACCTTCTGTAAAGGGGGTTATTTTTTTATAAAATTTATACTATTATTTTCTTATCAACAAATGTGAGATTTATATGTTTAACAATCTTTTTCAAAAATACATTACAACTAAAAATATAATATTTTTTATCATTGCTGTTCTATTTATAATTTTTATTTCTAAAATTCAAGATATAGCAATTTTATTCTTTGCCTCATATGTAATAGCCTGCTCGTTAAATCCTTTAGTTGATAAATTATCAAAAAAATTTAACAGAAATGCTGCATCATTAATTGTATTAGTTGGTGCAATTATAATAATATGTGCATTTTTTGTACCATTATTGGCTTTAGGCATACATGAAATAAAATCATTTGCTGATTCACTGCCTCAGCTCGTCGAAATTTTCAAACAAAATATCACTCAAAACCATTTATTTGCCAAACTGAATTTGAATGACCTTGATTTATCGGATTTCTTGTCCTCAACATCAGGGTTTACATCGGGATTGGTAAACAGTTCAATTAATATCGGGAAAAACATCGGTACAGCATTTATATATTTAATTATTTCTATAATCATTACCTTCTATTTCATGTCGGATAAGGATACTGTCAGAAAGACATATTTAAGTTTATTTCCAAGTAATATGCAAGAAAAAGCAGGTAATATAATGTCAAGTATTTCCGAAAAAATCGGAGGATATGTGGTTGCACAATTAGCAACAATGGCAAGTGTCGGTATTGTAATGGCAATAGGTTTAGCTATATGCGGAGTAGAATATGCTATATTAATAGGACTTATAACATCTGTACTTGATATTATTCCTATTATAGGTCCTGCGATTGCACTTATTTTAGCACTTATTGTTTCTTGTAAATCCGGCATATTTACTATAGCATGTGTAATTGGTGTATTTGCGGTAGCGCAATTAATTGAAAACAACTTTGTAAGACCTTATGTTTTCAGTAAATTTTTAAATCTTCATCCGTTGATTATATATTTATTCTTATTAATTACGGCAAAATATTTGGGGATTATAGGTGTTTTATTCGCACCTGCAATTGCCGCAACAGTTGTTGTTCTTATAGAAGAATTGTATATAAAGAATATGAAATAAATTATTTTCCGACATTCGGAATAATTGATTTTACATGACCTTCAGCTTTGAAATCTTTAGGATTCATTATAATTGTTATTCTGTCTGCCTCTATAGAACGACCTTTTGTTTCAATCTTTGAACGACCTACAAATACAGCCTCATTCAATTTATTTGTCTTTTTATCAGCATAGACATTAACTTTAGGTCCTCTTGCCGTATAATCTTCATAAATAATTTTTGCAGAGCCGGATGCCGTTACAAAATTTGATTTTTTATTGTATGACTGATAATCAGACCATACTTGTATACGTTTATTGTCTTCTGTAGTCAAATCAGTATATACATCACCTGTTGCAACCGCTTCTTCTTTTATGTTATCGTACGAAACTTTATGTGCATTAATCTTATTTTTTTCTTTATGCAATCTTGCATTTCCGACTAAATCAATTTTCTTAACATCATTTTTATCATTTAATGATACATAAGCTTCTTTTGAGAATGTTTCAACATCTTTATACAGAATATTTACATTCCCGAATGCTTTCATCATATTTGTTGTTTTATTATATTCTTGTCTGTCAGCTGTAACAATTACGACAGGTTTATCATTCTCTGTAATAGAAGAAATAGTTTTTCCTTCAGCCGTAAATATTTTATTTAATAATGAAACTTTTAAAATTTGAGCTTTTATTTCATGCTTTTTACCATCTTTTAGCTGCCAAGAATATGCATGGTCTTTAAATTCAACCTTATGTACTTTGTTATTTTTAGGGTCGATTTCAACAACAGCTCTCGGACTTAACACATTCGCATCATTATTTTTGACTTTTACATTACCTTCAAGATATATTTTTTTATCGCTGTCTTTGAATTCCTGACTGTCTGATTCTACCGTTAAATTACCCGCACAGCATATTCCTGTTGTAACATACATAAGTATTAAAATTAAATTTATAATGTTCTTTTTCATATCTGTCTCATCTCTTACATGTAAAAATGTGTTTCCGTTCTTCCTTCAATATGGAAGTCTTTATAATCACTGCTTAAAACAGCCTTATTACCGTATACAACGGCTTCATCCGGCTTTTCTATACGAATTTGCCCTTCTGCTATTATATCACTATCTCTGCCTGAATATATAAGACGTTCAGTAGAAATATTTGTACCGTCTTCATATACCAAAACAACATTGTTAAACAAAATTATTTGTTTAGTAACAGAGTTATATGTACCGGCATCGGCTTTAAAACTTGCCTTAACCTTTTCATCTTCATAAAAATTTCCCAGAAGATTTTCTAATAATACTACTTTATCTGAATCAGTATAAGTTCCCTGATCAGCATATAGTTCCCAAAGTTTTTTACCGTCTTTTGTTTCCGTAACAAGCAGGCTTTCTATATTTGCCTCTTTATTGTTATATGTTTCGTCAATAATCTTTTCTTTAAAGTTCTTCGTAATAATTCCTGCGGCAATAAACGCCCAAAGACATGCGATAATGACTATCGCCAACAACGATACATATGCAATATTCTTTTTGTCTTTAAAAAATTTTTCTAATGCCATAACTATAAATTATCATATAATTAAAAAGAAATTGCAATTGTATGAACAATGATTTTATAAGATAATTTAATTATGGACGAAACAATAAAAGAAGAAATTTATAAATGTTCAAAATGCGGGCAATGTCAGAGCGTATGTCCTGTTTATAATGCAACAAAAAATGAAATGTATCTTGCAAGAGGAAGGTATATAGTTCTTAATAATTCTTTTAATAATTCTCGTTCACTAAATAAAAAATTTATAAGTGATTTGGATATATGTCTTAATTGCAATGCTTGTAAACGATTTTGTCCGAGTAATATTGATGCGGCACAGATATATACTGCTATAAAGTCAGAAAACAATTACAAATATTCTTTTCTGCCTTTTTCGACTATATATAAAATACTTTTACAATCTATCAGAATAGATTATTATCTTTACAAATTTTTCCCATTAAAAAGTATTTTTATTAATACATTTACTGACAATATTTTTGATGTAAAAGTAAAAAGAGCGAAGTTTAAAACAAAAAATAGCAGAAGCAATGTTGTATATTTTCAAGGCTGTATAAATAAATACATAAACCCATCAGATAAAAATGCATCATTAAATATACTTAAAAAGCTTGGGTATAACGTAACAAAAATTATATCGGAATGCTGCGGACTTCCTTACATTAGTGACGGGAATATAAAAGCTTTTGAAAATAATTCTAAAAGAATATTAAAATCGATACCTGAAGATATACAATATATTGTTTGTTCTTGTGATTCTTGCTATGAAACCTTAAAACAAATACCTGATATTAGCGAAAAACTTATACGTTTAGATGAATTACTTAAAATTAATAATTATTTTATACCGGAAAATGATAATATTGTTTTTCACAGACCGATAAACAGAGAAGAAAATTGTTATATAAATGAAAAAATAAATCTAATTAATCAGAAATATTCTTGTTCTCTGATGGAAAACTTTTTTATGATTAAATATCCTGAAATTACAAAAGAACTATTAAAAAATTGTTTTTATAAAAAAGAAATTACTGATGAAAAAATAATAATTACTACCTGTAACTTATCTGCTTTCGGATTAAAATACGGCATAAACAAAACCAAAAGCACAGGAAAAGTATACACTTTGTCGGAATACATTAATATAACAGATAATAATGATAAAAATTAATAATATTATTTTGTTATAAACCCAAATTATACTTCTTCGAATTTTACATAAAACTCTGATTTTTCACGAACAAAAAGTAATTCGGGATGGTCAATACTTTTATACATAACCATTATCTGGTCATCATTTGCATTTGTGCAATTGATAACATCATCACGAATTACTTCATAAAAATTTCCGTTTTTTATATTTCTATACTTTTTGGAAGACATAAATATACTCGTGTTTAAATATATAAAAACCGCCGTTTAAAGAACGATACCGCCATAAATTAGCAGTTTTGCCTTTTGCTCTTTCGTTACCTTCCATATTTTTTACTATGGTTGCTTTATGTTTAAATCCGACTTCACGCATTCTATAGCAGCACTCTGAACTCAACGGTACAATTTCACTGTTTTTATATTCATCACCTATAATTAATGCCGCAAATCTGCCTTTTTCAAGCATATCATATCCGTTTTGTGCAACTTTTTTGAATAAATCATAAAACTCTTCAGGCGATGCACAATTAGACAAATCTTCTTTTCTGTCTGAAAATTTGATTATATCGTCATAAGGTGGATGAAGCACAAGAAATTGTGCTTTTTTGCTTCTCATTACGTCTAATCTTGCCTGTATTTTATCTTTAGTTTCCGGATTTGCACTATCTGCACATATTAAATTTACTTTGGTTACCAAATCTTTTTCATTAAATTTATTGGAAACAATTTCTGTTTGTTCCGGTTTTAATTCGACACCGATACATCTTCTGCCCATATTTAATGCTTCTATTGCACTTGTGCCTGAGCCTAAGAATAAATCTAATACAATATCATTCTTTTTTGTAAATCTTTCATATAATTGTTGTGCAATTTGAGGTATATAATTACCGTGATAATCGTTGGAATGTCCGTTTGATTTATCTCTTGATGCAAATTCCCACCAAGTATCCGTTTTTATATGCGAATATTCTTTCCAATTATTTAAATCAATATCACTGTAGGGTTTTGTTTTTATCTTTTTAACTACCCGCAGGTCTGGTGTCTGTTCTTGTATTTTGACCTTTTTAGTATTTTCTTTTCTCACAATATTTCCCCAAATATATACTATACTTGTGTGTTTAGTATATAGAATTTAGGGCTTTTTCGTATCATATAAATTAATGATTTATAAAAAATCATGGAAATCATGCAAAATAACATTAAAATACAGTTAATTTATAAATTCTTCCCTGCAAAAATATACAACATATAGTTGATGTTACAACATTAAAAAAAATATATTGTATATTTGAGGGATAGAGATTAGGGCAAGTAATGACAACTTTAATTTCGGAAACAAGTAAAGAAATAAATAAAAACGGAAGTCTTTTTAATGACTTTCCTTGGTATTATTCAATTTTTTTGAAAAAGATTCAAAATTCTACAGATGACTTTTTTAGAAAAGATTTTGACCTGAGATTAATAAGCATTTCATACGAAAAAAATATTTTGTTTTATGGCGATGAGTATTTTGTGAATAAAATAAAAATAAACAAAAATTCCTCAATAATAATAAAATTGTCATCATCACTGGTATCTTCTATACTTGATAATACTTTAGGAATATCAAACAATAAATTTTCATTAAAAACATTAACTGATATAGAACAAAATCTTATAAATGATTTTTCTTCATATATTTATAAAAACATTGAACAATATATCAATAAAACTGAAGTTAACAGAAAAGTAATACAGAATTCCAAAGAATATAATTTTACTTTTTATATAAAATACGGTCAAAAACACGCAGGGAAATTAATAATATCCATACCTGAATATATGTTGCCTAAAATAGAAGAAGAAAAACGCAAAGAAATATTTAATATAGATGATTTTGAATCAACATATGTAAATGTAAGTATAGGAACAGGTTCAACAAGAGTGCCGTTAACTGAAGTAAAAGCACTTGAAGAAGGAGACCTTATAGTTCTTGAAAACAGTGATATAAACAAAATGTCGGTATTATGGAACGGCAAAGAGGTAAAATTTGCCATAGCACCAAACCCTTCATTAATAATAAGCATTGATAGTAACGGAGGCGATAAAATGGAAGACGAAACAAACACAAATTCACAGAATATGTGGGATTCTATCCTTGTTGATATTGTTGCGGAATTTGATAATGTAAAACTTTCGCTCGGTGAATTGAAACAGATATCAGAAGGTCTTGTTATTGACGTCGGTTCTGTTTACGACAATAAAATAAAGCTTAGAGTGGAAAATCAAATTGTTGCGACAGGAGAGCTAGTAATTTTAAACGACAGGTATGCCGTAAGAATTGACAAGGTAAAAAAGAGTAAAGAAGAAGCAGCAAAACAGCCTGCGGCTAAAGTACAAAATACAGCACCGGCAAAAAAAGCCGAGCAGCCGAAAGAACAGCAAAAGAAGCTGGCAAATGTAAAAACTCCTGCAAAGAATAAAGCAGCAAAAGAAGATGAGAATTTTGATTACAGCGATTTTGAAATAGAAGATGAAAGTATATAAGGATAAATTATGAACAGTTACTTAACGCATTTTATTTTATACACTTTTGCAATGATTGGGTTTATAGGTCTTGCATTATTCGTATATAAAAAGAGTGTATGTTCTTCACCGACATCTAAAGACAAAAGTTTTTTATCTGTAGAAAATTCATTGAAATTATCTGCAACAAAGACAGTATATGTAATTAAAGCAGGCAATGAAAAATTTTTAATAGCAGGTGATGCAGCTAATACAACAATGCTTGCAAAATTGGATAAAAATTCTCAATCACAAACTATTGATTATATAAATACGGAAAGAAACTTATCGGAAATTCAATCCGTAAAGAAGCAAGTACAAAGAATAAACAGAGGATAAAATGGATACAGTTTTAAGAGATTTAAACCCCGTACTTCAATTATTAATGGTAATGGCGATTTTTTCGTTCATACCATTTATGTTTGTATGTATGACAAGTTTTCTAAGATATGCTATAGTATTTGGTTTTTTAAAACAGGCGCTTGGAGCTCAGCAAATTCCACCGGCAATAGTACTTGTCGGATTATCAATAATTTTAACATTCTATACAATGGGCCCTGTTTTTCAGCAAATGTATGAAGTCGGCTCCAAACCATATCAAGAAAACGGCTCAATCGTAATGGCAATCAGTGAAGGTTCAAAACCATTAAAAGAATTTATGTTGAAGCAAACAAGAGAAGATGATTTGGCATTTTTCGTTCAACTGGCAAGAAAAGAAGCACCAAGGACTGTCGAAGAAGTAACCATTTGGGAAGTTGCACCGGCATACATTCTTAGTGAACTTAAAACCGCTTTCGAAATAAGTTTTATCGTATTTGTACCATTCATTGTTCTTGACTTGGTAATTGCGAACGTACTTCTGGCTCTTGGTATGTTTATGTTGTCGCCTACAATTATTTCGCTGCCGTTTAAACTGCTGATATTTATTGCCGTTGACGGTTGGGGATTAATTATAAACGGTCTTGTAGGAAGTTTTAACTAGGATATTATTATGGATATATTAATAGAATATTTCGCAAAAGGTTTAATAACAATGTTAATGATAGCAATGCCTTGTGTATTAACAGCAGCTATCATAGGTTTAATAGTCGGTATCTTACAGGCCGTAACACAGGTTCAAGAACAGACAATTGCAGCTGCACCAAAAATATTTGCAGTATTCCTTGTAATTATTATATTAGGAACAGGTTATTTAAGATTGCTCACAAATTTATTTAGTGAAGGTGCAAGCATTGCATTTAATGTAATTCCGAAAACAGATACATATGCACTCCCTCCGGACTATTATAACTACACAAAGCCATTTATTGATGAAATGAAAACAGACATGCGAAAAGATATGACGCCGATGGCTAATATTTTGAATAATGCAGCAAGACCAAACAGTATTGCACAAAAGGAAAGATACAGTTTGACAAGAAACAGAGCAATGAATATCCCGACTCCAAACCTTGCCGAACAAAAAAGAATTAATGAAAACAGAAGAAACTAATGCTTGATGTAATATTAAATGAATTTCCTAAATATTTTCCGGAAGTAAATAAAGTAATTGCAAGTGGACTTCCTATTTTTGCAAGGGTAATAGGACTTGTAAGAACCACACCGTTTCTACAGAGAAATGAAATTCCCATGATTGCTAAAGTAGGCTTCGCTTTCTTATTTACAATTATGTTATCTTCGTTTTTACGTCCTGAAATTCCGCCTCAAGGCTTTTCTATAATATATTCTATAATCATAAACTTTTTATGCGGAGCATTAATAGGATTTATAGTTAATTGTATAATTCAAGTTGTTGAATGCGGCGGTGATATGATAAATATGCAGCAAGGTGTATCTTCCGCCACGATTATGGATCCGACAACTTCATCCCAAGTTTCTATAATGGGAAGAATTTTCAGCATGCTAGGATTAATCATTTTTCTGGAAATCGGAGGTGCTTACTGGGCATTTAATGCATTTATAAGAAGTTTTGAAATATTCCCTGTATACAGTTCTTTTATTCCGTTAGACCAAATCGTAGACATGTCATATCTTATTAAAATAACGTCAAATGTTTTATATATAGGTTTACAAATAGCTTCACCTGTACTTATTGCGACATTAGGACAGGATATAATATTAGGTATTATTTCTAAAACCGCACCGCAGGTTAACGTATTCCAAATGAGTTTCCTTTTTAAACCCTGTCTGGGTGCTGCAATCCTTCTTATAGTTATGCCTTCTATCTTTAATGTTATTTGTGACTTCTTTTTATCATTTTCTAATATTTTTTAGTAAAAAAAATCAACATCAGTTTGATAAATGATTGAAACTATATGAAATTTTGTATATAATCTTCTTGTTATATAAAAACGGATAAGTCAAAATGTTACCAATAGTAACTCAAGAACAATCAACATTATGTTTTGCGGAAATTTTCCAAGATGTACATTCTTGGCGTAAAAAAATGATTCATTATATAAAGGACGAAAATCCCGAAATCAATTCAGCAATTATAGAAGCTGCTCAGAATACAGACTTAGACCCTAAGGCAGTTGCGCTTGGTGCATATATGACATATGTGCTTCTTGAAACGGCAATGAAAGAAGAAGCAGGTCAGCAAGTATTTACAATTGAAGAATAATCATTCTAAAATTTTAATTTTATAATTTTGTATTGCTTCTTTTTGAATCAATTTTTTTTGATTTTCAAGGGTATTTTTTACTGCAAAAATCCAGCCATGTTCAGGATTAACAAATAAAAAGAATGCGGCTTCACTTTCAACGACTTTTGCAACATTATCTATAACCAATTCACCTTTATCAGATAAATTAAAAATAGTAAAAGATAACGGATTAGAAATAGAACTGTCTATATAGGCATCATACTTAATTTTACTTAGTCTGGTTGTATCTTTAATTAATACACCGTCTTTTTGTCCGGTAACATGCTTGTATAAAAAAGTTATGATATCTTCTAAATTACTGTATCGGTTCATTTTTAATCACATATACAAAGTTATCTACGAGGTCTTTACTCCATCTTTTGCCGGCTTCTTCCTGTATAATTTGAATGATTTTATCTATATCATATGCGTGTCTGTATGGTCTGTCTTGTGTCATAGCATAGAATGAATCAACAAGAAGAATAATTTGAGAGATTATAGGAATTTCCATTCCCGATTTATTTTCCGGATAACCTTGTCCGTCCCAGTTTTCGTGGTGGCTTTCTATAATGGGAATTATATCCTGAACTGTAGAAATCGGTTTTAATATTTCTCTTGCAGCAATAATAGGATGCTGTTTTATTATATTTTTCTCATCTTCCGTCAGAGGCTCTTTCTTATTTAATATATTTTCAGGAATTTTAATATTTCCTATATCATACAAAAGAATTGCAAGCTTTAACTTATCAATTTCTTCAGCAGGAATATCCAATTTTTTAGCAAGAAGTACGGCAAGAAGTAATTTTGATTTCGTAGTACCTGCTTTATACATATGGTTGTACGTTTGTGAAATCATATCTACAATTGAATATATTGTATCATTTGCATTATTGGAATCTTGCTTTATTCTTTCCAACTTTTGATTAATAGATTTACAAACACTTTCATCTATCGGAATACGTTTTTTAGCAATAATATCCATAAAGGTTTCAATCGCAGTTTGCTGCCAATTAGCATTATCTTGTATTAAAGCTAATTGAACCTGATTTCTTCCGTTAATTTTTGCTTTATACATTGCCTGATCAGCTAATTCAATTAATTCATCTATTCTGTCAGAATGTTCAAGGAAGGTTGCAACTCCTATACTTGCGGTAACTCCGCCGATAGTATCAATAACTTGATTTTCTATTGATTTTCTTATTCTTTCTGCTGCAATTAAAGCACCGTTTGAATCAACACCGGGAAGAAGCAAATTAAATTCCTCACCGCCTATTCTCGCGGGAATATCAATAGAACGGGCTTCTCTTTTCAACACATTAGAAATAGTTTTTATTGCCAAGTCGCCAAATTGATGACCATAAGTATCATTTATACGTTTTAAATAGTCTAAATCCAAAGAAACAAGAGAGAACGGCTGTTTTAAACGCAATGACCTTTCTGCTTCTTTTACAATATTATCTTCAAAATATCTTCTGTTATATAACCCTGTCAAAGGGTCTGTAACAGCTTGTTTTTTCACTTCCTCAAACAAACCCGCAACAGTAATTGCCAGTTCTATTTGGTTTGCGAACAATGATAAAAAGTTTGCTTCGGTATCAGTCGTTTCGGGTCTGTCTGAAACAACCATTACAAATCCAAAATTTTCTTCATTTTTATGCAGCGGAACAATAGTTGCTAATTTTGCCGTTATTCCGGTTATTACTTCTTTTAATTGTTCTTCCGTAAGAGCAGGAAAAAACATGTTTATTAATCCTTTTATATCAGGAGTTGATAATATTTGTCTTTCTTTTATTGCTTTTACTATTATTGAATTTTCCACATACGGAAGTTTATATGTTTCAATTGATTCATTAATTATTGAAAATGCTTTAGCAACATGTTTGCTGCTGGAATCAGATTTTACACTAAAATATAACTTATCATCGTGATCTTTTTCAATTTTAAATATTGCTACAAAATCATAATTCATATCTTCGTGAAGAATATGAACAATATTATCAAGCATATTAGACAGCGGCTGAGAAGAATTCATCATATCCCAAACACTGTTGAGTGTTAGAATTGTTTTATTTGCCTGCTCCAGTTCTTTTGTTCTTACGGCAATTTCTTCTTCCAATCTTGCATTTTTTTCATACAACTCAGAAAAATCGCGTCCGTGCGAATCGATAGACTTATCGATTTTCTTAATTTCCTTCATCAAACTTGTAAAATCTGAGAGTATGCCCACTAATTCTTACCAAGATACCTATAGCAATATATGTATTATATACCCTTTTTTATATTATTGTAAAACTTTTTTTATAACATTTATTAAGTCTTGAGATTTTATTTCTTCCATACATTTGTTCTTATTGGTTTTCAACTTACAACATTTCTTCATGCACGGAGAACAATTTGTTTTTGCAGAAAGAGAAAAGTATTTTTCTCCATATGGAGCTGTTCTGTTTGCTGATGTTGCAAAAAATAAAGTTATAATCTTTGGATGATTTACTGCCCACGCTATATGACAACTGCCCGAATCAGGACTTATAACCATATCAGAATGTTTAAAGATATATACCAAATCAGAAAGTGTTGTTTTCCCTGATAAATCTACAAGGTTTTCACTGTTAATGCCTGCTAATATTTTTGCGGCAAGTTCTTTTTCCTTTTCGGCAGCCGTTATAAGAATATTAGAATCATTTTTTAATTCATTTATAACATCTATCCATCCTTGAAGTGTCCAATGTTTATTTTCCCAAGTTGTTGCAGGTGCAATTACAATGGTTTTTCTGTTATTATCCAGTTTTTCAATAATATTTTTTATTTCTGAGGATACTTCATTGTTTAAATCAGGGATTACAAACTCGGGATTTTTTTGAATACTGCATCCTAAGTATTGTGCTATTTCCAAATTCCTTTTTACAACATGATAGTTAATATCAAACTGTTTCCTGCCCATTTTAATTATTTCATTTGCAAAGAGCCAAGAAAACTCTCTGCCGCCATCCGGTGTTATTTTTCTTTTTGCACCTGATAAACCGAGAATCACAGCACTTTTTAAAAGCTGCTGTGTATCAATTGCTATATCATATTTTTGTTCTTTTATTGATTTTATTATTGAAAGAAACTCTTTAACTACGCTTACTTTATCGGGATTATTTTTCCATTTTTTTTTAGGAAGCACATATACATTATTAATTAAAGGATTATTAATAATAAATTTTTCAGCTTTATCTTCAACTATCCAATCTATTTGCACATCAGGAAATTGTTTTCTGAGTTCATATGCCATAGGCAGAGTATGAATTGTATCACCTAATGCACTTAATCTTATTATAAGAATTTTTTTTATTTCATTTTCAGACAAAATCTCAACCTTTTTTACTAAGTATAACAAAAAACCCGTTTATTTAGTCTACATTATTGTAAAAAAAATACAGCAAAAGTTTACATTTGAATTTTTATTTTAAACTTTTTAGAGGAATGAATTTAAAAAAAAATCCATTATTATAATTGTGTCGAAAGGCGATGGTAAATTCTCTGTATATAAACATTAGGATAATTAAATAAATGAACAGAAAACAAAAAGAAGAAATTAAAAATTCAATAAGAATGTGCAGACTGAGATTAGAAACAATTCAACCGCATTTAACAGATGAAAAACGAGCACTTAATGAGTCTTTTAATAAATTATTGATTGAAAAAGCGGTTCTTCGTGATAAATTACACAGAAAAGAACCCTCTATAATAGAAAAGATTGCGAAAAAAATCCGTAAAAACAACCACGAATTGATTTGTGATTATTTTAAATAAACTTTATTATAAAGAGACAAATTAATGAATTATTTTTATTCTAATCAAATAAAACCTGAATTCAGGTAGTCTCACATACTATATTGTACGAAAAGAATATAAATATTCCGAAAAAATAAATACAAATAATCTGTGTTATAATAAATCAAAGTAATACAGTCATATTGTATATATAAACAATTAAGGGAAATATTATGCGAAATTACCTGATTAATAATAATTCGGATAAATTATTAATCTTTTTTACGGGATGGGGATGTGATGAATCTGAATTTGAACATTTAAAGTCAACTTCAGATGTATTATTTTTATTTGACTATTATGATTTAAATATAGATTTTGATTTCGCAGGTTATAATGAATATAACTTAATTGCATTTTCAGCCGGTGTATTTATAGCTTCAATTTTAAATTTTAATATAGAACTTAGAAGAAGAATTGCAATCAGCGGAAATCCTTACCTCTTTGATGAGCATTTTGGACTTTCTCTTAAAACCCAAAATACACTATACAATATAACAGAAAAGAATGCGGATGATTTTGCAATAAATTACCTTATAAAAACCGAAGAAGAAAAAAAGATTTTTCACCATTCCAAAAGAACAATAGAAAGCTGTCAAAAAGAATTTGAAAGTCTTCAAAGAATTTATAAAACTCATAAAGAAGAAATTAAAGATATTTATAATTATGCCCTATTCGGAGGGGATGATAAAATATTTAATCTGACAGTACAAAAGGAGTTTTATAAAAGCAGATTACATATTATAAAAAATGCCCGTCATAATTTATTTTTCAGAATAAATTCTTTTGATAAAATTATCAATAATGTAGTAATAAATTGATACTGAATTCTAATAAATAATGAGGTTATCAAATGCGTAAAAAAATTAAAATTGCATTTATTAAATATAATGGTCTTACGGCAGGCGGCACACAACGTTGGCTGCAAAATTTGGGTGCAGGTTTAGATAAAAATAAATTTGAGGTTGATTATTTCTACTCGGGGAAAGAAGATCCTGACAGACTTAAATTTATGAAGGATAGCAATGTTAATTTAATTAAAGTTCAAGAAAAAGGAAGAGTATCTATCTACGGGGAATGGATTGATACTGATTTATTCCGGAAATTTGATGAAAACAAATATGATTTAATTCAAAATGCAATTGCAGGTGAAAAAGATTGGCCTTTCTATTTATTAAAAAAGCCCTTGGTAGAAAGTGTTCATTTAGATTATGGTGTTAATTTTTCTCCAAATGTTTTACACACAATTTTACTTTCAAATTGGAATCAAGATAAATGGGCGAAAATGGGCGGGGTAAAATTTCAGAGTTCTGTTGCACCTCTCGGAATTGAAATGCCATATTCAAATCAAGATTTAAGAGAAGAATTAAATATTCCGAAAGATGCTTTGGTAGCAGGATTTCACCAAAGGGTAGATAATTATACATTTTCTCCGATACCTATTTATGCCTATAAAGCAAATGAAGCAGATAATCATTATTTTTTGATTATGGGCGGAAGCAAAAAATACACGGAATTGGCTCAAAAGTTAAATCTTAAAAATTTTATTCAATTGGAACATTGCGCAAATAAAGAGACTATTTCAAAATTTTTGAATACTTTGGATATTTTTGCACATGGCAGGTATGATGGAGAAACTTTTGGATACGTAATTGCAGAAGCTTTAATTCATAAAAAACCTTGTATTGTCCATAAAGCCAAATCAAATGCACAAAAAGAAACAATGGGACCAGGCGGATTCTTTGCAAATACGCAAGAAGAATATAATAAATATTTGGAAACAATGTTTAAAGATGATGTATTAAGAGAAAATTTTTCAAAATCAGGCTTTGAATATGCTAAAAAAAGGTATATTGATACAAATTATATTCGTCAAATAGAGAAAATATATACAGATATAGTAAGAAATCCTTTAAAATATCGGATTTTTAGGAAAATAGCTCTTATCTATAAAACTAACAAATTTTTGCAGCGTTCTAATTTCGCGATTCCTTTTTTTAACAAAAAATAAGTTTGAAAAGCATAATCTCTTTTTCATCGGATAAAAGTTGTTTGTAAATTGTTACATTTTTATAGAAAAAGAAAATAGTATATTTTCACTTAATATTGATAATTAAAAGGTTCTGTCGGGCAGAATTTTATGTTAATATTAAGTTATGAGTTTTTGTGTGTTTTAGGAGAGTGAAGATGAAAAAAGTTATTGTATTAAATGCAAGTCCGCGAAAGAATTTTAATACGGCACAAGTTTTAAAAGAAGCACAAAAAGGAGCTCAGTCTGTTGGTGCGGAAGTCGAATATATAGACCTCTTTGATATAGATTTTAAAGGTTGCAGAAGTTGTTATGCCTGTAAAATAAAAGGCAGTAAAACGAAAGGACTTTGTGCTTTTAAAGATGATTTAAGACCGGTTTTGGAAAAAATTTTAAACAGTAATGCTGTTATAATCGGAACTCCGATATATTGCGGGGATGCTACCGGTGTATATAGAAATCTTACGGAAAGAATGATTTTTGCCGCAATAAAATATCTAAAAGATGAGAAAACTGGTGTTATGCAAAGAGAACTGAACTACACTATTCCAATAGGAATAATTAATACAATGGGGGCAACGGAAGAACAGTTTAACAGGACATATTTGCCTGAAATGATTGGAATGAATGAATTTCTTCTGAAAACAGCTTTTGGCTATTGTGAAGTTTTAAATGTTTTTGACACATCTCATTTTACTGATTATTCAAAATATGACAGCAGCATATTTGACGGAGAGTATAAAAAACAAGTCAGAGAAAAACAATTCCCAAAAGATTTAAAAAAAGCCTTTGATATGGGTAAAAGATTAGTTGAAATGAATGTATAATAAAAAAAAGAGGGTTAATACACCCTCTTTTTTTATATGATTTAATAACTCCAAATACATATAAATTTTGTGATTTAACAAGAGAATCAGACATTGTAACAATATTTTAATTTTATTTTATAACTAAGCAATTTTAAAATTTCAAGAACTTTATTCCAACTAACAAAAAATATATACTAATTTAGAATGGAGTATATTAAATGATTAACTTTTTACCTTTCCATAAAACTATTCACGGAAAAACGGTCAAGGCAGTTCTTAAACCTGATAAAATAGCAGGTCCTGAAAATACTGAATATCTGTGTGGCAAAGCAGGAAATGCAAATTTCGTATTATGCACTAGTAAAAATAACGGTTTCTCTCTTGTAACTGATAAGGGATATCTAAGTGTTAACCCGAAAGGACAGGTTTATTGTTGTAATACAATTGATAATAATGGTAAAAAACAACAACTTTATATTAACGGATAGTTTTTGTTAATAACAAATTTATTTTTATATCTTATAAATAAAAAAGGTAATTGTAAGTGACAAAAATCAATTCTATTCCTCCAAACATTATCAATACTCCTTTTGCAAAAAGCAAAGCAGAAGAACCTGCAACAAAAACTGCTACAGATGAAAAAACTGAAGTTCCCGCTTCTGTTACTGCATCTGTTGTTCTTTCTCAATATAAAGCAACTGCATCATCTCCTAAAATTTATCCGAATGGAACAACTATAGAGCCTATAGAATTTCCGCCCAATGATTACAAGAAACTAAACATATTGGAGCTTTATAATGAATACCCCTATTATAATTGTTCCGAACATATGTTTAGCGAAGAAGCAAATCCAACAGAACTTCCATTAATAAATTCTGAAATAGATGATGAAGTTATATATGTTTCAAATCTTGATATGCCTTATGGAACTATAGCAGGTACATCAACCCTTGATAAAACACTTTATACAGACTCACTTCGGGTATGTGCTGCTGTTGCAGTTGTTGACAAAGCTCATAATACTCAATCTCTGATACATGTGTTCCCCGGATACAATAAAGAAACAAATCAAAATATTATTGAACACATATTGTCTGCAAGTAAGCCTGAAGATTTGGAAATTTCGGTTGTTCCTGGATATGCTCCCGATACGGCTCAAACTTTGGAATTTATATTTGATACATTAAAAAATATGGTACCGAATAATACCCCCAAATTATATAATTTCCATAATAACTTATATATTCGTAATTGTGCACTATTACTGCATGATGGTAAATTAAGCTGTTGTGATAAGAATAATGTTAAAAACAAAAAAACTAATCCTCCTGAAAATATTACATACAGCAAGTATGAAGAAATAAAATATGTAAAAGCACAAGATATTGAAAATAAGCTTAAATCTGCTGAATTTCCTGAAATAATTATAAAACCGATGTTAAGAATTTGGGCAGTTGAGAATAATTTAAAAATGAAATATGACGATAATAATAATGTTATATTTTCGGATAAAGATGATAAAGTCGTCAGGAAAATTGTTACGGAATATCCTACAAATACTTATGTAAAATATGAAGATCGTTATTTTTATGATAATAATGATAATCTAAAAGCTATTCTGCATAAAGAAAGAGGCAAGGAAGCTAAATATATTGAAGACATACGATAGAATCATATAACTTCTTAATCGACGAATTTCTTTATTATAATATTGCCTTTATCGGCAATATTATTTTTTATAATTAAAAATATATGTGAAATAGTAGAAGTTTATTTAAAAATAGAAATAAAAAAAATATGTAGTTGAAGTTTTGTTCAAATTCAACTACATATCTGTATAAATTATTTGTAATTTCAGCTTAAAAATCTTCTTTATATTTGCCGTTGCTTTATTTTATTATTTATGCTATTCATCCATATTTTTCAAATATAATTCTTCAATAAACACACAAGTATCTGCTGCTATTGCAGGAGCAAAAATGGCACCGACTACACCAAAGTATTTTGCACAAACAAATAAGAATATATAGATAACGATTGGATGGAGATCCATAAATTTACCAAAAACATAAGGTTTTACAAGATTATTTTCAGCAATTTGTGCAATTGCAAAAATTACAGCAGTTAATATAACTACAGTCCAGCCTAACTTGTATGTTACAGCTAAACAAATAACTAAAGCAATTGCAGGCCCAACAATAGGAACAATATCTAAAACAGCAGAAATACAACCCAATATAATGGCTGAATCAACTTTTAATATCAAAAGACCAATAATCATAATCAAACCAACACTTGCAGAAGCAATAAATTGACCTGATACAAATCTGCTGAGTTTTTCATCTGATATAATAAAGACTTCTCTCATTCTTTTTCTTGATTTTTTAGGGAAAAATCTTATAATACAATTCAAAATTTTATCTCTATCTACTATAAGGAAATATGTAAAAATTAATGATACAAACAAATATATTCCGCCTTTAGAAATACTTGTGATAGAGGCAAGTAATCCTCCCGAATTTGCAAAATCCTTAACAACAGGAGAATTCATAACAAAATCTTTTACTGAGTCAACATATTGAGGATATTGAGCTGCTAAATGTGCTATTTCCTTTCCTCCAATTATTATAATAGGCAGAAACATTAATAATATTCCGCCTACAAATCCTCCAAACACAATGGCGGCTGCAATTTTCCTATTGCATTTTTTCTCTAATTTATCAACTATAGGATTTAATGCACATGCAACAACATAAGTCGCAAAAAACATTAAAGCTATATCTGTTATAGTAAAAAGACAGATAATATAAACAATAATACCAAGCAAAAATATAATATTTTGCGAGTGTCCAAATTTTTGAAACACGTTCTCCATATATATCTCCTATTTCTTATTTCCAACACCTTATAATAACATGAAATTAATATACAATAAAATTTATAATAATTTTATTTATCTGTTTATGTAGTAATATATTTATATGAAAAAATTCCTTAAAAGAATCTTTGTTGTTTTATTGCTATTCATAATTATTTTTTATCTTGGAATAGTTTGTATTTTGCCGTCAGCAATCAACAGTAAAACTACAATAAATAAACTACAATCGTTAATTTATAATAAAACGGGAATTGAAACAAATATTACGGGATTAAATTTAAAAATATCTCCCAAGCTTGTGATTTGTTTAAATGTTGATAGTATTGATGCAAAAAATAACGAAATTTCGTTTGCTGATATTCAAAATCTTTCTCTAAAATATAAATTGTTACAAAAACAGCCGGCATTGATTAGAGCAAATAATATATTTATTGACGGAAATTATTTAAAACAATTCAAAAAAGAAGGGAAGAGGAAAAACAAAGGCAGTTTTGAGCTAAAAAGTATTCCGGAAATTCATATTTCAAATTTAGTTTACAAATCAGATGAAGTAAATATCCAAGTACATAATGCAGATACAATAAATGACATTATACAATTAAATATTGATGTTACTTCTCCGTTTTTAAAAGAGACTCTTACATTGGGGAATTCCGGCTCATTGCAGGTTGCGGAAAATAAATTTAAGGCAAATAAATTTGAAGTAAAAATAGGAAATTCACAATTATATATAGACGGATATTTTCTTAATAAAGATGATTTCAGCTTTGATATAAATGGCGAGAAATTGCCCGTATCAGAGATTATGCCGATGTTATTGCATTTCCAAAAAACAATAGAGCCCTGTAAAAAGTTTCTTGAAAATTTCAAAAATTTTAAAGGGACAATTAATGTAAACTTAAAAATTGATAAGGGTGGTATTTGGGGTAAAGGCGTTGCAAATAATATTGGAGCTAATGCAGTATGGTTTGATATTCCTATGTTTTTTAAAGAAGCTGTTTTTAATTTTAGAGGTAAAACTATAGATTCAGTAGCGGAAGGCATTTTAGGGAATGAAAAAGTTATTCATACTCTGAATGTTACAAATTTAGGAACACCGGAAAAATTAGTTATCGGAACAATAGACACAACTCTTACCAAAAAATTTAATTTTGTTCCGAACCTTACTGTATTAAATTCTGTTAATGCTAATTTGGTTTATAAAATAAAAGATAGAAAACCTGACGTATATTATAATATAGATATTCCTGCAAACAGTGATTTAATCTATAATTCTTTTTATTTGGGATTAAGAAATTATAAAAGAAACATATACGGAAATACTTTTAAAGATAATAACAATTTGTATTTAAAAGAATATAAATATTCCTATTTGAATTCGAATAAAGAAAATGTTATCCTCTCCGGTGACGGTTTATTTATTAAAAACATAGATAAATTTAACCCTGATAAATTTATCCCTCAATACTTAACCATTCATACAAACGGATATGCTCCAATTTCTGTTACGGGTTCTTTTGGAGAAAAAGTAAGAGGTGGTGAATTTAAAGGTAATTTAAAATACGATTTTAAAAACAATCAAGTTTTAGGAACTTTTGACTTAATAAAAACAAAATTTAATGATTTCCATATTGAAAAAGCAAATATTGTATCCAAAAATGGCGTATTTAATATAACATCAAATGGTTACTTCAAAGGCGAAAAATACTCAGCAGAACTAAATTCAAAAAATAATATTTATGGTGAAACACTAATTTATAATATGAAACTGTTTTTGGACAAGCTAATTTTTGAAACAACACCGGAAACGCACAAAAAAAATCCCCAAACTGATTCTAAAGAATTTACAAAAAAAGTAAAAAATGCCGATATCACAATTAACAATTGGGAAATTATTATTAACGAGATTAAAAGAGAAAAATTTGTACTAAATAATGTAAAATTACTCGGCAGTATGAAAAATAATATATTTGATTTCAAGATGGATAAATTAAATTTTGCAGACGGAACTATAAGTGCAAAAGGGATATATGATTTTGATAAAGATATATCAAATATGACATTTGCTGCTGATAATATAAATTCTGACAAAGCGGCTAATATAATGCTTAATCTTCAAAATCAAATAGAAGGTACTGCAAATACTAAAGTTAATCTTAATGCAAAAGATATGTTCAGATTTATAGATGCGCACTGCGATTTTGAGATAAAAGAAGGATTTATGCCAAAATTCGGAGATACAGAGTTTATGATAAAAAATTCAAAATATAAATTATCTGAAATAACAAATGTTGATTTGACACAGAAAGATTTAATGAAAGATGATATTAAAGGTTCTTTTGACGTTCATAATACAGAAATTAAAAATATTAACATTACAACTTGGCATGAATTGTCTTCAATGTATTTAGAAGGCAGTTATGAAATGGAAAAACAATTTGCGGATTTGCAGCTATTTTGGCATTACAGCAAAGATGCTCCAAAAGGAGTAAGAATATTTTGTGTTCCGTTAAGTTTGATTTTGAAAGTTGTATTCAGACCTGAAAAAACAAAAGAATTATATAAATCCGAACTTTCAAAAATCCCGAACATTATTTCTGATGAGAAAAATTCTTCATACTACAGAATACAATTAAACGGTGATATTAACAATAATAAAATAAATGTGGTACTAAAAGAAATCAGGTAAGTAAGCAGGTCAGGCAATGCTTGACCTGTTTAATATTGTTCTATAAATTAAAAAATTATATAATAACCTTAGGAGTCAGGTTATGATTGCAAAATACATAAAAAGTATTTTATTTTTTTTAATTATCTTATATGCAAATATTGTATATGGGATTGAAGTATCCGAAACTGATAATCAGCCTGTACAATTAAATAATAAGGAAATATTTTTCCCCGGTGGTTGGAAATATGAAAATATTAACGGTCAAAAATCCCCAATTGTAGTTCCTGCAAGAATATATAATATTAAAAAGAAAAAATTCATTGACTTAAATACAACGATGAAAGTTCCCAGAAACAACTATGTTGCAGCAAAAACAGGGAATAAAGTATTAATTGCAGGCGGTAATGATATTAATAACGATTTATCTAATACCGCAGAAATTTATGATATAGAAAAAAGGAAATTTGAACAAATTAATGATTCCATATTTACACACTGGGATCATTGGAGTCAGATTTTTCCATTAAAAGATAACAGGATTTTTCTAATGCATTATTGCGAAGGAGAAATTTTCAATCCCGCAAATAACTCTTTCAGTATTGCAAAGGATAAAGAGATAATAAATTCAAATATTGCGAAATTTAAACCAATATGCAATGCCTGTTTATTAAAAGATGGCAGAATAGCAAAATATTACGGAAAAAATTTCGAATTATATAACCCTTATACAAACGATATTACAGATATTTCTGTACCCGATTCGGTAAATTGGTCGAACAAACCTATTGTTTTAGATAATGGGAACTTATTGTTAATTGCTTGGGACGGAAATGAAACCGGAACTGTTTATGAGTTTAATCCAAAAAATAATGAATTTAAAAGAATTACCGATTTAAACCCCAGTGCAACAGATATTAATTCTACTTTATTAAATTCTGATATTATTTTAATGACAAGGGGAATAATAAGAATGCCGGATATTAATCCCGCCTCATATGACAGTGGAAAATGTTTCAGTTCCGCATTGTATAGTATAAGCAAAAATAAAATGTATCGAATTGAAAATACTTCGTGTGATTTTAAAGGAAAAGAATACGTTTTTAAAAAAAATAATAAATCTGCAATAATATTTATAACAAATAAAAAACCGATTATTTTACCAATCAAAAGATCTCTTCTTTAATATCTTTATTTTAAAAATTCCGTTATCGGCAAAATTGTATTTTATTATTTACAAATCGTATTTATTTTTTTGCCGATAATGTGTCATAATTTTATTATGATGTATTTCTATCAACTTTTGACAAATTTTCGGGGTAATTTTTCACTATGTCCGTTTTTGACATATCTTTGTAATATAATCTGATTATGGATAAGAAATTAAAAGATTTATTAGACAAAGACAATTGTTTTTTCATTCATTATGCAAGTGACGGATTCTATAATGGAATGATACCGGCACCGAGAATATCTTGCATATCTATCTATAACAATGGTATGGATAAAAGAATCAATTTTTCGATTGATAATTTTATACAAGGGCATTCAGTTAAAGATGCAGAAAAAATGTTATTGTATGATTTTAAATCATTTATTGAATTAAGACCTGATATTAGTTTCATACATTGGAATATGAACGGTGATGGCTTTGGCTTTAAAGCAATATGGGCAAGAGCAAAAGAATTAGAAATTAAACTTCCTGAAATTAAAGATGAAAATTTGTTTGATTTATCTTCTTATATTGCCTATATATCTGAAAAAAGATTATCAATTAAACAAATTTTATGGTTTAACTCTCTTTTAGATAGAGGGTATTTAGATGGCAAAGACGAAGCTCTTTATTTTAGCCAAAATAAATTCCGAGAAATTAGTGCTTCTGTAAGTCTTAAAGTTGTAGGTCTTTATTATGTTGTTGAAGAACTAAAAAAAGGCACATTAAAAAACGAAAAAGTCTTTGCAGGACCTAATGACGGGCTTACAAAAGAAGAAAGACGGCAACAGGCTTTAAAAATAGAAGAGGCTCGTGAACAAATGATTAATGATATGGTTAATCACAATAAAAAAATTCTAAAAAGAAAAGAAGAAGCATTTGAAGATTTTGTTGAAAATTACGAACCTGAAGTTGAAGAAGAACACAGTCTCTTGTTCTTTGACTTCGGGCATCCTGTAATTTCTCTGTTTGCCAATTGGTTTGCAAATAAATGATAAAATACGCTGAAATAAATATCTTATCTGAATTTTAATGTAATTTTTGTTTATGATAAGTCTGTAGGTCAGGCATTGCCTGACAAAAAATCCGACGAGCGAATTTGCGTAGGCTGAAGTAAGCGAAGCGAACGGAATGCCGAAGTAGCAAAAACAATAGTGAATGACAACGAAGTGAAATGAACGACTTGTTTTTGTGAAGCAAATTCAAGACAGGCGAGAAGAGCCGAGTCGGCAATAAAAAAAGACTTACAAACGTAAGTCTTTTAAATGGCGGGACCGACGAGGCTCGAACTCGCGACCTTCTGCGTGACAGGCAGACACTCTAACCAGACTGAGCTACGATCCCATTTCTTATTTAATTTTCAATCTTACATTCACTTACCGAGACTACAATCCCGTTCGCAAAATCAATTATAAACAGAACAAAAAAAAATTGCAATAACATTATTCATATTTCCATTAAAAAAGAACCCTTTGGGGTTCTTTTTTAATTCTCTTAATTTTTGAATTAATATCTTTCAAGGTACATATCAAGCTCTTGTTTCGTTACTGCCGTTCTATATGTATCCCATTCTTTCATCTTGGATTGCATAAATTCCTTGAAAATATGTTCACCTAAAGCAGATTTAACCATTTGACTCTTTTTCATTAATAACAATGCTTCATGCAAACTGCCCGGCAATGTCTCAATTTTAGCTCTCTTTCTTTCCTTATCATCCATTTTAAAAATGTTTTTATCTACATCTAACGGCGGTTTTGTCTTTTTGGTTACACCGTCTAATATAGCCTCTAAAATTACAGCTAATGCTAAATACGGGTTGCAAGAAGGGTCGGGTGAACGAAGTTCCAATCTCGTTGCGTTTCCTCTTTTTGCAGGTATTCTTATTAATGCCGAACGGTTTGCCAAACTCCAAGCTAAATATACAGGTGCTTCATACCCCGGTACAATACGTTTATAGCTGTTTACTAACGGGTTTGTTATCGCCGTAAACTGTTTAACATGGTCTAATAACCCGCCTATTGCATATAACGCAATTTCTGAAAGTTCATGAGCCCTTTTTGCATCATAAAATGCATTTTTATTGTTCTTAAATAACGATACGTTACAGTGCATGCCTGAACCGTTAATACCAAATATCGGCTTCGGCATAAATGTAGCATGTACATTATGCTTGCTTGCAACAGCTTTAACTACATATCTGAAGGTAATAATATTATCCGCACTCGTTAAAGCATCTTCATATTTAAAGTCTATTTCATGCTGACCGTCTGCAACTTCATGGTGGCTGGCTTCAACATCAAACCCCATAGCTGTAATAGTTCTTATGATTTCTTTTCTCAAATTCTCGCCCATATCATAAGACGCAACATCATAATAACTTGCTTTATCATGTGTTTTTGTGGTAGGATTTCCTTCTTCATCTCTCTTAAACAAGAAAAACTCGCATTCAGGCCCTACATTCATTGTAAATCCTAAATCTTTTGCCTTTTTTAGTACTCTTTTTAAGTTCGAACGGGGGTCTCCCTCAAACGGCGTGCCGTCAGGATTATGAATATCACATATTAATCTTGCAACATTTGTACCTGTATTTTTATCTTCCCTGAACGGTAAAAGAGTAAATGTTGCTAAATCGGGATAAAAATACATATCGGATGTTTCAATGTTTCTGAAACCCTTAATAGATGAACCATCTAACATACATTCATTGTTTAAAACTTTATCTAACTGTGTAACAGGAACAGACATGTTTTTAACCTGTCCGTTGATATCACAGAATTGAAGTTTAATGAATTCTACCTTTTTTTCCTTTACTATTTTTCTGATTTCATCAGCCGTGTAAGTTTTTCTTGCCATATTATGCCTTTCTGTTTCGTAACTTATAGTTATTATTATATAGATTGTTTAAAAATTTACAAGTAAAATTTTTCGTTTTTACAGAAAATGCACTAAAAATTTAACAAAAATGTCATTTTTTTAGTGCAAGTCGTCTAATAATTAATGAAATTTTTCTTAACAATGTCATTTTTATGAAAAATGCATTTTTTGACTAATTTTATTTCCGTAGGATAATAAAATTATGAATAAAATCGTTTTAGCACAAATAGATACAATAGCCGGCGACATTTCAAAAAATGCCGAAAAAATTATCGACTGTATTGAAAAAGCGAAAACAAATAATTCGGATTTAATTATTTTTCCCGAGCTTGCATTAATAGGCTATCCTTTTGGCGATATTATTACAAGACATAAGTCAGTTATAAAAAAGCAGCTTGAACTTTTGCATAATATTGCGGAAAAAACTCAAAATATAACTGCCCTTATCGGTTTTGTTGAACCGACAAGAGATGCTAATAAAAAGCCTTTTTATAATTCCGTTGCAGTTATTCAAAACGGGAAAATAATTAATATTATAAGAAAAAGACTTCTTCCCAATTACTGTGAGTTTAATGATTACAGATATTTTGAACCGTCTGATGAAACACCCGAACTTCTTGAAATAAACGGCGAAAAATACGGTATTCTGGTTTGTGAAGACAGTTTTAATGATAAATCCTTTTTTAAAGAAAATACTATTTATCATACAGACCCTGTTGCGGAATTAATGAAGAAAAAACCTGATACACTTATCAATTGTTCATGTTCCCCGTCAAGAACAGGCAAAGAATATATTAAAAATGCATTGTTTTCATCAATTGCAAAAAAATATTCCGTTAATTATATATATGTAAATAAAGCAGGTTATGCCGATAATCTATGTTTTGACGGGACATCAAGGATATACAATAAAAACGGCGAATTAACTCTGAGAGCAAAATCATTTGAAGAAGATTTTGTTATAACAGAAAATATGCAGGGTATTGTAAATCCGATACCTGATAGAATGGGTGAAAAAATTGATTTTGAACATTTTTCAACCGATTATTCAAGTGATTTGGAAAGAACATACAACAGTATTATTTTCGGAATAAAAGAATATTTTAAAAAGAACGGCTTTTCAAAAGCGGTTTTAGGGTTATCAGGCGGTTTGGATTCAACAATTTGCGCCGTATTATTAGCTGATGCGTTAGGAAAAGATAATGTTTGGGGAATTTCTATGCCGAGCAGAATAACCTCAAATGAAAGCAAAAATGATGCAAAAGTCTTAGCCGAAAACCTCGGTATTCATTTCTTTGAAGTGCCTTTAGCATCTGCTCTTGATTCTTTTAAAGGAATGTTTGATTATGCTTTTAGTGAAGTTAAAACGGAAAAATTTGATAAATCCACAACAATAGAGAACTTGCAGGCAAGAACAAGAGCAACAATTCTCTGGAGTATATCAAACGAGCATAAGCAAATGCTGCCGATTGCAACAAGTGATAAATCAGAAGCATATATAGGTTATGCAACCGTTAACGGCGATATGTCGGGCGGTTTTGCACCGATTGCTGACGTTACAAAAACGAAATTGTTTGCACTGGGTGCATTCTTAAATCAATTTAGAGAACAAAAAAATGTTATACCGCAATCCGTATTGGAAAAACCTCCGGGAGCGGAATTAAAAATTAACCCTGAAACAGGTAAGCCTGTTTGTGCGGAAGAAGACAATATGCCTTATGAATTCCTTGATGAAATCATCTGGTATGTGGAAAACTTC
>JAEEGL016767242.1_pt1 | contig 40059 bp, 26 predicted proteins | sample 9134231 | NCBI WGS metagenome assembly JAEEGL01 (sample SAMN16246548, study PRJNA631951) | gut metagenome | biome: gut microbiome; feature: rumen; material: fiber-attached | host: Bos | place: Iran: Karaj | collected 2018-10
AAAATTATGGATACGCTTGATAAAACAATAGAAATATTAAACAATACCTCACAGGAAGAATTATTATCTTTTCTGTCAACGGATGATTTGGTTTTGAAACAAATTGCTTTATTGAATATTAATAAAATCAACTCTGAGCAAGAAGCTGAACTTGTATTGACTACGTTGATTAACCATCCGAGTGAAATTAGAGAATATTGTTCTTTTTTGATAAATAAACTTATGAAAACATGAAAATATTTTAACAGAAAGGATTTTGTTTATGAAAAATATTCTTTTAACTGGTTCAGGTGGATTTATTGGTTCACATATAAAAAAATATTTACAAAATAAATTTAATCTTTTTACACCAAGAAGTTTTCAATTAAATTTACTTGACAAAAGAGCTGTTATTGATTATGTAGAAAAAAATGAAATTAATTATATAATTCATTCTGCATCTTGTGGTGTAAGAATTATGCCAAATATGACAATTGAAGAAGTTACAAAACCTAATATTGAAATGTTTAGTAATCTTGCTGATTTAAATCTTCCTATGATAACATTTGGTTCCGGAGCTGAATATGATAAATCCTGTTCTTTACATAAAATTACGGAAGAGGATTTTGGAAAAAATATTCCTAAAGATCCATATGGATATTCAAAGTATCTTATTTCAAAAGAAATTGAGAAAAAAGATAATATTTTAAATTTAAGAATTTTTGGTATTTATGGTTATGGAGAAGATAAATCAAGAGTAACATCTTGTATAATTAATGATAATTTAATGCTGGGCCCAATTATTCTTAATCAAAATGTTTTATTTGATTTTATATGGATAAATGATTTTTGTAATATTGTTGAATTTTTTGTTAAAAATCGTACTAAAGAAAAATTTATAAATGTAACTCCTACTATAAGTATTGAAATAATAGAACTTGCCAAAATTGTTAATAATTTTTCTGAATACAAATCTGAAATAATTGTTAAAAATAGTGGAATGAATAAGGAATATACAGGAGATAATTCAAAATTGCTAAGTATAATGAAAACTTTCCAATTTACATCTTATGAAGAGGGGATGAAAAATCTCTATTTGTGTTTTAAGAAAAATAAGCTTTATAAAAAACTAAATTAAAAATCTATTTAGGGTTCTATTATTATTTGCAAATATAACTTTGAAAAAATTTATACCAATTTTATTTATCAAAATTAATTCTTTCTTTTTCAATTACTGTTTTAACAAAAGATACTCTACCTAGTACAGCCAATAAGTATTCGCCTATAATTCCCATAAAGAACATTTGAATTGATGAAACAAATGAAAATAAAATTATAATTGGAGCAATACCAGCATCAAATGTATCCCAATGCAATAATTTGAAAACAAAATAAATCATACCAATAAAAAATGATAAAAAACCAATTATTATTCCCATATATATCATAAATTTCATAGGAACTTTGCTTGTTTGTACTAAAGAATTTAGGGCTGCATCAAAATATCTAAAAAAATTATAACTAGATTGACCATTTTTTCTTATTCTTTGTTTATAAGGCAATAAAAATGGTTTGTATCCTAAATAAGGAATAAGGTGTCTTATTATTGGATCAGGATCTTTTATATTTTTCAGAGTTAAAATAACAGATTTATCGTATAAACCAAATCCAAAACAATGTTTATATTGTGGAATATCTGATAATAAATTGATAATTTTATAGTATAAAGACCTTATATGATACATAATATAAGATTCATTTGATGAAGTTTTGTTACCCCAAACAACTTTATTGCCGTTTTCCCATTCTTTAATAAAATCATATATCATTTCTGGAGGGTCTTGTCTATCGCAACAAATCCATATTGCTGCATCACCTGAAGAAGATGTTAATAAATTAAAAGAGTTACTTTCTGGACCAAAATTACGATTATTGAAAATAACTTTTACATTTTTGTCTTCATTAGCTATTTCTCTTAATAAACTTTGTGAATTATCTGTTGAATCATTATCTCCAAAAATTATTTCATAAGAATAATTATCTAAGCTATCTAATATATTTCTTAAGATTTCATAAGTGATTTTGATGTTTTTCTCTTCATTAAAACAAGGTACAACTACACTAATTTTTTTCATAATTTATCCTCGTGCTTAATAATAATTGATATTCGTGATAGTACTTTTTATTCTACTATATTAAAAACAATTATTCAAAACAAATAAATTTTAATTTAATGTATAATATATCCTAATTTTTCTATTGCTGATTTATTTGTAGTTTATTATTTCATGTGTTATTTTAATACAACGGATTGAGAACAATACTTGTTTATGATATTTAAAAATTATGGATACGCTTGATAAAACAATAGAAATATTAAACAATACCTCACAGGAAGAATTATTATCTTTTCTGTCAACGGATGATTTGGTTTTGAAACAAATTGCTTTATTGAATATTAATAAAATCAATTCTGAGCAAGAAGCTGAACTTATATTAACTACACTGATTAATCATCCGAGTGAAATTAGGGAATATTGTTCTTTTTTGATAAATAAACTTATGAAAACAGATTGTAAAAAGTTTTTTCAAAATAAAAGTTTCCTTGATACGTTTGAAATATCTATTTATGATGTTAATCCCAAAGTTTGCCGAAATATATTAGAAATTTTACCCTTTTGGCAATATAAAGAAGAATTGTTTGAAAGAGTTTTAAATAATTGTTTTGAACTTATTGAAGTTTTGCAAGAAAAAAATAAAGATAAAAATCACAGGTATACAAAAAATTCTTTCCATCTTTATTGGAATTTATATTCTATAGGAATATTGTTAAAGTCTGTTGAGTATGAAAAATATTTGGATAGAATTATTAAGTTGCTGTATTCTGTTTCCTACTTTTCCGAATATACGTTAAGAGAAAAAGGTGCTTTTGTTGCAAGGCAACTCTGTTCTTTAACTAAAGCAGAAGAGGCCGCTTTAATTATTCAAAAGTATAAAAATGATGAAAATTTTTATGTAAGACAACAAGCTGACATATAAATTTAGGCAGTTATTCTTGTGGATTGTTCAATGCATTTATTATTGAAGTTAGAATATCTTTTGCTACTTGATTACTTCCTGATCGGTAATATACAGTAGAAGAAAATGGGTTTTGTTTTTTATCTTTTTGATTGATTTGTCCTTCAATATAATAAGAACTGCCATATTGGCTATCGCAAGTGTTAAAAATAACTTTATCCGAATTTTTTGGTAAAAGTTTATTTATAATGTTACATAAATTTTCATAATTAATATGCTGACCATTGTAATCATAATCCTTTGCTTGATTTAATACAGAAGAAATTTTCTTTGTTGCAGCATTATTAGGAATTTGGGCTTTGAAACTTGTGTTAATTGAATTAATTTTCATTTGTGCATCCTTTCTGTCCAAAACTATTATAATTGAAAATTATTTATTTGTATTCATCCCGTTTAAAGAATGTTTTATGGATGAAATAATACTGTCTGAAATAATCTTACTTCCTGAAGAAGGGAATATTCTTGTGCAAAAAGAACTTTTTCTTTTATTATGGATGACAATGCTTTCGACTGTATAAGCTTTGCAGCTGCCATTTTTATTATCTCATCTGTTAAAAATAACTTTGTCAGATTTTTCGGTAAAACTTTATTTATTTGATTGCATAAATTAGTAGGTATAGTTGCGTTGCACCAAATACTGTATTAGGAGATTTAATTTCCATGACATTTGCCCTTTCCATTAGGATAAGTTAAAACACTAATTTGTTCACCATAAATTGTTAAATAACACTTTTTATGATTATAAGCCAAAATTACTACTGGGACTGGTTTTTGGGATTGTAAAATTTACAAATGTTTACAAATGTAACAAATATTGTTATAATTCTGTTTTTATAGTATTATCACGTTAAGAGTATACTTTTAAACTGGAAGAAGGATTTGTTTATGGAAAATAAAAGATTAAATACGTTACTTGCTGCCGGTTGTGTGGCGGCGTTTTTTGCACCTTTGCATGCGAATGCGGAAACTATTTACATTAATAGTAGCCAAGAAACTCTTGAAACATCTACTACTAATGATTATGACATCACAGGTAGTGATGGTTCGCACCCTGGAATTTTGAATATTAATCCGGATTCATCTGCTGTGTCATTGAAAGGAGCCACTTTAAACGGCTACGCTACGATTAACACTGATAATAAAGATTATGGAATAATATTTACTGATAATATTGTTATTAATGCTATGGCAAAAAATAATATACTTGATTTTTCAAGTAATCCCAATGTTACAATTACTAATGGCATTAATGTGAATAATGGTGGCGAAGTTAATATAAATTGGGTTAATACACCGGAAAGCATGGGAACACTCTCTTTAGGTCAGGCTGCAAATGTTACTTTTACCCCTGGTGGCACAAAGGCAATTAATATTGGCAATACTTCACTTGGTCAAAATGCAGTGATGAATGCTAACGGTACTGTAAAAGTTACTAAATTGACATCTGCACCAAGTGCTACCGTAAATATTGGTGCAGCTAATACGTTGAATATTGCAGGTTCTGACGAAGAAGGCGGCAATGTTTCCAGCATTGGCAATCTGCACATGGGTTCTACAACCTCAAAATTGGATTTAACAAGTACAGGTCTTACTAATAAACTTAATACTGTTAACATTAGTTCAATGGATTCAGACGGAAAATTAACTGTTGATCTCGATTTTGCTCATTCTATTGATCCGAATTATGAAGGTCAAACCAGTGATTATATCGGAACAGATTCAGAAACTCCTCTTGCAGGAAAATTTGATTTGTCTTTATCCTCCTCTAATATACTTAATAAACTTGATAAAAATGGGGTTGCCTTTATAAAGATTGCTGATGACAATATTAATATTAATTCTTTACCTGCTACAGGTTCATTTGATAACAGCAATACTATAAAGATTGGTAGTTATTACGTTTCTTATAATAATGACGGAACAAATTTTGAGCCTAATACAATCAGATTAACAAATTATGATGTTTATACTGATGGTGTATTAAACGCAATTCTTTTAAGAGGAGAAAGATCTAACCCTACAACAAATTATACTAATGCTTCATTGCCACAATTACCAAATATGGAAGCAAGTGAAGCTTTACCGGGTGAATTAACACTTACTGCTGATAATAGTTCTGTAGCATTATCCGGTGCAAATACTGCATTATTAACAGTTGATTCAAGTGACGGTTATTCAAGAACTTTAAATCTTGGTGGATTAACACTGGAAACCGGTGATAGATCCGCTGCTTCAAATACTTCTCTTGATGAATTTGGAAATCCTACATTTAATGGTGCGGCCTTATATATAAACAAGGGTACAGGTACTGCTAATGTTAATTTTATAGCAACAACAGCCGGTGATGTTGGTTTTGTTGAAAATACAGCTCCTACAGGTGTTGGTGGCGCTATTTATAATAACGGAGGTATTGTTTCTTCATCAGCTGAAACAATAACTTCTGATACAACCGGTGTGGTTCATTTCCTTGATAACGATGCTTTATCTGGTGGTGCTATTTATAATAATGCAGGTGATTTTACATTTAACTATGGTATCGATGCTCAAAACAACATTGCTACAACAGGTGATGGCGGTGCTATTTATAATAATGATACATTTACAATAGCAGACGGTACTTCTACTTTTTCCGGTAATACTGCTGATGCAGGAAATGGTGGTGCTGTTTATAATAATGGTGTTATGGATATAGCAGGCACTTCTACTTTAGATGCAAATACAGCAGGAACTGGTGGTGCTATTTATAACGCAGGTATTGCTACATTAGCCGGTGCTAATTTTACAAATAATAGTGCTGTTACAGCAGAAGGTGGTGCTATTTATAATGTAGGCAGTGCAGATATAGCAAACAGTTCTTTCTCTGGAAATATTGCTGCTACCGATGGTGGTGCTATTTATAATGATACAGGAAGTTTGGGATTAACCGGTAATGCTTCTTTTGTATCAAATACTGCTACAGGAGATGGTGGTGCTATTTATAACACCGGAATTGTAGAATCAAATTCTAACTTGGTTTTAAATTCCAACAAAGCAAATAACGGTGGTGCTTTATATAATACAAATGTTTTATCTGTTGGCGGTAATTCATTTACTGCTTCTGACAATACAGCAAATTTAGCCGGTGGTGCTTTATATAATGCTGGTGGTACAATAGCTGCTATTAGTGCTGCAAATGTTGCATTTGAAGGTAACTCTGCTGCAACAGGTGGTGCTGTTTATAATACAGACGGCGCAGATTTAACAATTGGTACAAGTGGTGTTACTTCTTCGATATTTGCTTTAAATTCAGCTACCAATGGTGGTGCAATTGCTAATGATAATGGTTCAACAATTGATATTATTGGCGCTTCTCAAACATTTGAAGCTAATCAAGCAGCAAGTGATGGTGGTGCAATTCATAACTTAAATTCAACAATGAATATTGGTTTAGATTCTCCGTCTGTTTATTTTGCATCAAATAGTGCAGCTTCAAACGGTGGTGCTATTTACAACGAAGCTGCTACATTAAATATAGGTAATTCATCATCAACTACTACCTTCTCCGGTAATACAGCAGGTGCGTTTGGTGGTGCAATTGCTTCTGTTAACAATGATTTGAATTTATATGGTAATCAAGTATTCACAGGTAACACTGCAGGCTATGGCGGTGCAATTGCAAGTAATACTTCTACCGTAAATATGGTTGGTACCCAAACCTTTACTAACAACGTAGCAACAGGCCGAGGCGGTGCTATTTATATGGTAGGTACTGATGAAACAAATCGTTCTGTTATTAATTTGACTTCAAATGTAAGCGGAAGTAATACAGTATTTAGTGGTAACAGCGATTCAACAGGTGCCAATGCTATTTATATGGATGGTAATTCTACATTAAATCTTGTTGCTAATAACGGTTCAAGTTTTGTATTTGATGATCCAATAGCAGGTAATGCAAATAGTAATATAATTAATCAATCGGGTAGTGCTTATTATAATGGTAACAATTCAGGTTTTGCAGGTGATTTTAATTTATTATCTGGTGGTAATGCTTATTTCACGGCTGCAAATTCTGTTCCGTTCCAAGGCGGTAACTATTCATTAGGTGCAAATTCTACTTTACATTTGATGAATGGCAGAATTGAAACAATTAATGCTAATTCTTTAACATTACCTTCAAGTGGTACAGCTAATATTACTATTGATTTGGATTTGACAAGTGCAACATCAGATAAATTTAATCTCTCAAGATCTACGGTTGGTAATTTGCTTGTTACTAATATGAATGTAACCGGTGATACAGATGCAGACTACGTATTCTTCCCGATTGCTCAAGGTGCACAAGTCAGCAGTACTCAATCAGAAATTGATACTAGCTACTACACTTATGATGTAATTGGCGGTAATACAGGTTTGACTTTGATGAAAGGTGATATTTCTGATACAGCGCTTCAAGCAGGTCAAGTTGCTGCAAATGCTGCTACCTTAAATCAAATGGCATTATATAATCAATTGTTATTCAGGGTTGACGAAATAGCTGAATCAAGATACTTTACAAGTAAGAACAAACCTAATTTGTATGCAGCTACTACTTATGAAGATCACCCGACAATAGATGATACTTATACACCTTATGTAAATCAACAAGATGGTGGTTGTGTATGGTTTAAACCGGCTACTACAATTGAAACTGTTAGTCCTAACGGGTTTAGCGGATATAAGAACAGATCTTGGAATGCATTGCTTGGTTATGAAACACCTATAGCTACATTAAGAAGCGGTTTTGAAATAATCAATACCGTATTCGGTGGTTATCAAGGTTCATATCAAGATTTTGACGATGCTTATAACTATCAAAACGGTGGTTTTGGCGGTTATATGGCTAACATTTACAAGAAGAACTTCTTTATGGGCTTCACTGCTTTAGCTGGTGGTATTGGTGTTCAGACAACTGATGATGGTCCATATAACAGAGGTCAAGAATTCGGTTTGTTTAATGCGGGTGCTGCAATGAGGGTAGGTTATAATGTTGGCATGGGCAAGCATTGGTTATTACAACCTATTATGACAGCCGGATATACTTTAATCAGTGGTTATAACGATGAAAATGACAGAGGTGAGGATGTTGCGGTTAAACCGACCAATACTCTTCAACTTGCTCCCGGATTTAAGATTATAGGTAATTATAACGGCTGGCAGCCATACGCATTATTTGATTATACTTGGGCTTTGGGTTCAAGAACTTTGGCTCATGTTAATGATGTGACAATGCCTGAAATGAGAATAAAATCTTATGTAGAATATGGTGTTGGTCTTAGAAAGAATATGGGCGAAAGATTTACAGGATATTTAGAAGCTGTAATGAGAAATGGTGGCAGAACAGGTCCAACGTTCCAAGGCGGTTTAACATTTAAATTCTAATTTTAGGGTTTTAGATATCAAAAAAAGAGGCTGTTATTACAGCCTCTTTTAGTGTGTGTTTTAGTTAGTTACTAAAAAGGAGTACTAAGAAAAGAAATGATTATCCAATTTCCGATATATATATGTGTTGTTTTTAAAATTTTTATTCAATAATTTTTATTTTATTTACAAAAGTTTATAATTTTATGTTATGATAATTTTATCGGAGCCAAAAAAGGAATTATTATGAGTGTTCTAAAAGTATTAAAATACGGAGATAAAATCCTAAGAAAAAAATCTAAGCCTGTCAGCAAAATTTCAAAAAAAATTCATATTTTAATAGATAATATGCTGGAAACTTTATATGCATACAACGGTGTAGGTCTTGCTGCACCTCAGGTTGGTGAAAACCTTTGTATTTTTGTTATTGATACGGCAATAGAACCGAAAGACAGAAATCCTATTATTTTTATCAATCCTAAGATTATTAAAAAATCCGGAGCAACAAATAGCCATGAGGGTTGTTTAAGTTTTCCTGAGGCATATACGGATGTGAGAAGGTATAAAAATGTTACTGTAAAGGCTACTGATATAAACGGTAAACCTTTTATTCTTGATGCAAAAGATGGCGAACTTCTTGCAATAGCTATTCAACATGAATACGATCATCTTGAGGGTAAATTATTTGTTGATCATGCTAGAAATCGTTTTGCTACTGATGAAGTTTTACTAAAATATAACTTAAATCCGATTGAATTAGATTATTTGCTTGATGAACAGGAATTAGAAGAAGAAATAGCAAATGAAGAACAATCAAACGAACAACAAAATTAAAATATATTTTTTCGCTTCACCGGCTATTGCGCTTAGTAGCCTTAAATACTTGCTTGATTGTGAGAATATAGAAGTTCTTGGTGTAATCAGTCAGCCTGATAAGCCTCAAGGCAGGGGCAATAAGATTATGCCTACAAAAATAAAAAGTTTTGCTTTAGAAAATAATATTTCTGTTTTTACTCCTCAAAAAATAAGACAGGATAATGAATTACTTGATTTATTGAAAAAAAATGAACCTGATTTTTTTATAACCTTTGCTTTTGGGCAAATCTTATCTCAAGAAGTTTTAGATATTCCTAAATATGGTACAATCAACCTTCATGCTTCTCTTTTACCGAAATACCGCGGTGCAAATCCGATTGCAAGAGCTATTGCGGATGGGGAAACCAAAACAGGTATAACAACAATGCTTACTTCTCTTGGTGTTGATGAGGGTGATATTTTATTGACGGAAGAGATAGATATAGATAAATATATGACAACTTCAAATTTAAGTGAAATAATTTCTCAAAAAAGTCCTAAATTACTGTATAAAACAATAATGGGAATTTTTAATAATTCAATAATACCTATAAAACAAAATCATAAGGAAGCAACTTTTGCAGCAAAATTTTCAAAGGAAAAAATGATATTGAATTTTAAAAACAGTGCAAAAGATATTCATAATCTTGTTAGGGCTTTAGATGGTAATGCAAAAATTATTATAAATGATAAAACAATAAAAGTTATTAAAACTGATTATATAGAAGAGAAAACAAATGAACCGACCGGAAAAATAATTAAAATTGATAAATCTGGAGTGCAAATTTCTACAGGTAAGGGCATACTAATTTTAAAATCAGTAAAACCGGAAGGAAAGAATGAAATGGATGCATTTGCTTGGTCAAATGGTGCAAATTTGAAAAATTATCAAATTGATTAAAATATAATTTTATACAGAGTTAGTAAAAATTTAAATAAAAACGAAGTTTTTGATAAAAATATTTTATCTCAACTTCTATTCTAAGCTACCAATTTAAAGAAATTTGTGGTTAAATTAATACAGATAATAATGATAAAAGGAGCTCATTTTATGAAACAGGTAATAAATGTCGGATTATTAGGATTAGGAACGGTTGGCGGAGGGGTATACAAAGTTCTTCGCTATAATAAGGATGTTAATATAAAGAAAATAGCCGTTAAAGATAAATCTCTTGTTCAATATATAGAAGGATTGGATGAAAATTTATTAACGGAAGATGCCAAAATTGTTGTTATAGATCCGGATATAGATATAGTTATTGAAGTGATAGGCGGAGTTAATGCTGCTTATGAATTTGTTAAGATGGCGCTTGAAAACGGGAAGCATGTTGTTACTGCGAATAAGGAACTTATTGCCAAAAAAGGAGAGGAGCTTTTTGAGATAGCAAGACAAAACAATGTTTTGATTATGTATGAAGCGGCAGTTGGCGGAGGTATTCCTATAATAATGCCGATGAGAATGTCTTTGGCTGCTAATGAATTTGAAAAAATTGCAGGAATTTTGAATGGAACAACAAATTATATTTTGACAAAAATGGATGAAGAAAATATTCCTTATGAAAATGTTTTAAAAGAAGCACAAGAGCTTGGCTATGCAGAGGCTGACCCGTCAGGTGATGTGCTTGGTTTTGATGCAGCTTACAAAATAGCTATTTTGGCATCTATTGCATTTAAAAAGAAAATTAATCAGTCTGATATTCACAGAGAGGGTATAGATGAACTTACTCCTCTTGATTTTGCTTATGCTGATGAATTTGGATATAAAATAAAACTTATTGCATTGGCACAGAAGCTTGGTGAAAAATTAGATGTAAGAGTTCATCCTATGCTTGTTCCAAAAGAATATCCGCTTGCACATATTAATGGAGTTACAAATGCTGTAGTTATCAAGGCTCATCCTGTTAATCAAGTTATGTTCATAGGTCCTGGAGCCGGTGAAATGCCTACGGCAAGTTCTGTTTGTGCAGATGTACTTTCTATCGTGAGTGAAATTCAAACAACAAATGTTGTTCTTCCGCAAATGCACCCTGGCAATACACAAAAAGCTACCATTGCTTCTGTTGAAGAAACCTCCAATAAGTATTTTGTCAGAATTGATGCTGATGATACAATCGGTGTAATCGGAACAATAGGTACTATTTGTGAAAAGAATAATATTAACTTAACCTCTATTATTCAAAAAGGTACAACAGGAAATTATGCTACAATAGTTATCTTGACCGGTGAGTGTAAAGAGATGAATTTGCTTTCAGCTTTAGATGAATTAAGAAAAAATCAAACCATAAAAGATATTCATAAAGTTATTAGAGTTATGGAGTTATAGTCATGGGAAAATGTGAGAAATATGAAGGTTTAATAAACAGATATAAAGAATTTTTACCGGTTAGCGAGACTACTCCTGTTATTACGTTGAATGAAGGTAATACTCCTTTTATTCATGCAAAGAATTTAGCAAAAGCTATCGGTATTAAAGCAAATATTTATATAAAATTTGATGGTGCTAATCCGACGGGAAGTTTTAAAGACAGAGGTATGACGATGGCTGTTTCCAAAGCAAAAGAAATGGATGCTAATGCTATCATTTGTGCCAGCACAGGTAATACAAGTGCTTCTGCCGCAGCTTACGGAGCAAAAGCAGGATTGAAAACATTTATAGTTATACCTGATGGATATATTGCTCTTGGAAAACTTTCTCAAGCAATGATGTACGGGGCTCAGGTTGTTGCTATTGACGGAAATTTTGATGAAGCTCTTGAATTTGTAAGAGTAGTTGCGGAAAATTATCCTGTTACTTTGGTAAATTCAATAAATCCATTCAGAATTGAGGGGCAAAAAACCGCAGCCTTTGAAATGTGTGATTATCTTGGACAATCTCCTGATTATCTGTGTATTCCGGTTGGTAATGCAGGAAATATTACCGCATATTGGAAGGGTTTTTGTGAATATTTTGATAAGAAAATTATTGATAAAAAGCCGATTGTATTTGGATTTGAGGCAGAGGGTGCAGCTGCAATAGTTAAAGGTGAGAGAATTTTGAAACCGCAAACTATAGCTACTGCAATAAGGATTGGTAATCCTGCAAGCTGGGAAAAAGCAGAAGCTGCAAGAGATGAATCAGGAGGGCTTATTGATTTCGTTACCGATGAAGAAATTATTGAAGCTTACAGATTACTTGCAAGAACTGAAGGAATATTGGCAGAGCCAGCCAGCGCAGCAAGTATTGCAGGTTTAATAAAAGAATTTAAACAAGGTAAATTTGAAGAAAATGTTACAATTGCTTGTGTATTAACAGGTAATGGATTAAAAGATCCTGATAGTGCTATAAACTACTCTAATACTCCTGTTCATAAATGCAAAGCGAATTTGGAAGATATTGTAAAAATATTAGATATTAAGTAATATGCAAATTTGAGAAAAACTGATATAATAATTATCGAATTACAGAAGGAAAAAAATATGAATTCAGGAATAGCTAAAATACTTATAGTAGACGATAATCCTAAATATTTGGCAGATGTTTTGCCTACTTTTGGATATGAAGTAGCGGTTGCACATGATGGTTTGCAAGCTCTTCAAATATTAACTAACAAGGATCATGATATTGATTTGGTAGTATTAGATGTAATGATGCCTAATATGGACGGATTTGAGACTTTAAGAGTCATAAGAAACAAAGATTATTTGGCAAACCTTCCTGTAATTATGCTTACAGCTGTTGATGCAGAGCAAAAACAAATTTCCGGATTAAAATTCGGTGCCGATGATTATATTGTAAAGCCTTTTTCTTTACCAAATCTTCTTGCAAGAATTGAAGCTGCATTAAGACGTTCAAAACTAATAGAAAAAGAAATTGCGAATAAAACAAAATCTATGAGTATTGCTATAAAAAATACCGATCCTATTGTTCCTTTAACTGCCAGAGAAAAAGAAATTTTGACTTATGTTGCACAAGGAGATAATAATCAAACAATTGCGGAAAAAGTTTTTGTAAGAGAAGTTACTATAAAAACTCATTTGAATAAAATATTCAAAAAGTTAAATGTATCTAACAGAACCCAAGCCGTTCTTGTTGCAATGCAAATGAACATTATACAATGAGGTGTTTATGACTGAAAATTTTATCGATTTATTGGTTAATGGTGAAGTAGAAGAATTTAACAAAGTAATTCATTCCGGTGATTGTAATTTGACAGAATGTGACTTCCAAGGTTTAGAGATAATTGGAGTTGATTTTAGTAATCTTGATATCTCAGGCTGTAATTTTTCCGAAACAACGTTAGAAAATGTTAATTTTGAAAACTGTGATTTAAATACCACTATTTTTTCAAGAGCAAATATTTCTAATTGTTCATTTGCGAATGCGGTTCTTAACGGTACAAGTTTTTCTAACGCACAAGTTACATATTGTGATTTTACCGATAGTGATTTAAGCGGATGTGATTTTATAGAAGCTGATTTATCGGATAGTGATATGTCTTTGGCTTTAAACATGAACAAGTGTATATTTGATAAATTTACGATATTTCCAGATTCGGATAAATTGCCTTCTGATTTTGATTCAAGTTATGAAGATGATTTGGCATCACTTAATGAAGAAGATGATTCTCAGAATAACAGTGATTATTAAAACGGATTTTTTTATGCTTTATTAGTTATAAATTGTTTGAATACATCGGGTATTTCATGGTTTTTTCTTATATTACTGTTATTATTTTCAACATAGTTTTTTACATCTTTTTTTATCATTAAATTTCTGTATTTGTAAACAATAAAATGTACAAGTCCTGCAAATAAAACAGATCCTGCCCAATATATACCGGTTGCCATAGCTTTATTTTTTGGTGCAATTTTGCTTAACGAAACTTCTTTACCTATTTGTTCAAGAGATTTATAAGTCGGAAATATTTTTTTGAATATTCCTTTTTGATTTTCCTTACATAATTTTGTTTTAAATACTCTATCAGATAAATTAGACATTAAACTTGTCGCAACCAAATCACCTGCCATAAAAACAGATAACGTAACAGGTATTCTTATTGCCCAGTCTTTTTTTTCGGTATTATTCCTTGAAAACAGTATGATACCTGTTGCAGAAGCAATACACCCAAGAAGAGTTATAAATTTTGACATAAATACGCCCTTTGTATAATCGGTCAGAAAAGCATATTTTTTAATAAAATTTGTGAATAAATTCTTTGTTTTTGAAGTCAAACCCTTATGTACGGCTAAAGGAACAATAGCTGAAATCAAAGCTATCTCGGCTAATAATCTTTTAATATTTTTATTCTTATTTTTCTCGTAATTTTCTGCCCTTTTAGCAATTGTTATTTCATCTGCCATCTCTAATTCAGCACTAAATCCCGTTTTACCGGTAACTTTCTTTGTAAGATTATTATTCAAAAGTTTCCAAAATCCTAAACTAATACAGGTAATTAATAAATCCGAACAGAGAGTAAGATTTTTTGCTTTTGATAATCTTTTATGCAATAGCTCAAGATTACCTCCGCATTTTTTTAGTAACCTTTCTATATCAACGTGGTCATTTAGTTTTTTGCCTGAAACTTTTTTAACTAATTTTTCAATAGGAGCCGAAAAAAATCTCTCCGAGATTTTTGATTTTCCGTTTATATCATTTAAAACATTGTATTTTTTTAGACCCTCTAATGTTTTTTCCGGCGAAACAAGATATTTATTTGATAATTGGATTGCTTTATGGTTATTATCAGCCCAGCCGTCAGTTAATCCGCAAAGTTTCATAAATATTCTGTTTGCTGCAGGAACGTTAAGAATAGGAGCAATAAAAGCCAATAGCATAAATATAATTTCTTGTCTGATTTTTTCACCTGCTTCATATTTATTATTTGCATTTATTACACCGGAAATTGTTCCTGCTAAATCTATTAATCCACGATTGAATACGGCATTATTCTGTACTCCGGCGCTCATTTCCAAAAGTCCCGAAAATGATGATTTATTATGGGGGTATTTTATGCTTGAAATTTCCATATTATTACTAAAGAAGAACATGAAAAAATTTGCTACATTGTGTATTTAATCAAGCTTTGATAACTTCGGAGAGATTATAAAAATAAAAATACCTAAACCAATAAGTAATATCGAAAGTATTAAGAAAAACATTATTGTACTCATAAATTCGTACCTTGCTGCGAAAAGTCCCGCAAGTAAATTCCCTGCAAATGAAGCTAAAAACCATGTTCCCATAAACAGTGAAGCGAATTGCTTCGGTGCAAGTTTAGACACAAGAGATAATCCAATGGGAGATAAGCACAGCTCCGCTATCGTTGCTATAAAATAATATATTACAAGCCATATAGGAGAAATAAGATGTCTGCTTTCTTTTACTACAATTGCCAATACCAAATACGATAATCCAAGTAAAATAAATGCTAATATAAATTTTGAAATAGAAGATATTTTAACGCCCTTCTTTGTTAGAAATAACCAGATTGATGACATAACCGGAGCCAAAATTATTATAAAAAAGGGATTTAATGATTGGAAATATTCTGTCGGTATTTTATATCCAAAGAAATTTCTGTTTACCGAAAATTCAGCAAATAATGTTAATGATGAACCTGCCTGTTCATAGCCTATCCAAAATATTATCGAGCAGGCAATAAGAATGAATAATGAAAAGATTTTTCTTTTATCTTCTTTTGAAAGCATAGTTTTTTCTGCATAAGAATTATTTATAGCTTTTACCGGATATTTTCCGTATTCATTTAATAGTTTATTTTCCAATAATTTGTAGATTAAGAAGCCTATCATCATTCCGATGCCGGCACTAAAAAATCCTGCTCTAAAACCGTAAATTACTGCAAGCGTTCCGCAAACAAGAGGGGATAAAAGTGCGCCCAAATTTATTCCCATATAAAATATAGTAAAGCCTGAATCCCTTTTTAATACTTTTTTCCCATACAGCATTCCGACTATTGTACTTATATTAGATTTGAACATTCCGTTAGCGCAAATCATAAAAAACAAAGAAATAAAAAAGATTACTGTATTATTTATACATAGGCCTAATAGGCCGCATATCATTAATATAGAGCCAATACTTATACATTTTCTTTGTCCCAAAAACCTATCGGCAAGATACCCGCCAAGTAATGGAGTAAGATAAACAAAACCTGTATAAAGTCCGTATATTAAAGAAGCTTTTTGTGAAGAAAACAGAAGAACATGTAACATATACAATACAAGCATTGAGCGCATACCATAGTATGCAAATCTTTCCCACATTTCCACAAAAAACAGAAGATAAAGTCCTTTAGGATGATTTTGTTTAAAAATACCGAACATCAGACTAATTCTTGTCCGTCAGGTTCATTTTCAGCAGGTTTAATTTCTACATGCAAAGGTAATCTGAAACCGAATTTACTTCCCTCTCCAACTTTGCTTTCAACAAAAATTTCGCCTTGATGATGCTTTTCTATTGCAACTTTAACCAAATGTAAACCTAAACCGGTACCTTTAACAACATGAGCCTTTGTTTCCACACGGTAAAATCTGTCAAATATCTTGCTTAAATGTTCTCTCGGTATTCCTTCACCAAAATCTTCTACGGAGCATTCTACATAGTTACCGCTTCTGTCTACTTCAGCTCTGACTTTTATTTTGCTGTTTTCGGGAGAATATTTAACGGCATTGCTTAATAAATTATTAAGTGCTCTTTCTATACTTTCCTGATTAATATAAACTTGCGGTAAATCGGGTTCTATTATCATAACAAACTGAAGATTTTTTTCTTTTGCTAGAACACTCATTGATGAAACAGAAAGTTCTAAAACAGATTTTAAATCACACATCTGTTTGGGGAGAGAAACATTTGGCGATTCTAACCTTGAGAAATCAAGAATATCATTAACCATATTGTTTAATCTCTTAGCTTCTTGGTTCATTATTTGTAAAAATTCACCTTTTGTTTTGTCATCAAAATCACTATTAAAATTACATAATGTATCAATATAACTCCTCAATACAGTAACAGGTGTACGGAGTTCGTGACTTACATTTGATATAAAGTCATTCTTAAGCTTATCAATTTGTGATTCTTTTGTTATATCATGCAATACAACTATATAGCCTAAATACTCTTGACTAGCCGTGAATATAGGTGACATAAGAGATTTGAACACCATATTATCTATTTTTAATTGATATTCAAGAGGCTGCTTTTCCATATAATCAAGAGGAGTTTCTTTAAAGGTTTTTATATGCGGTCTGAATGCAAAAGTTCCGTCTTGATCACAGTATTCTTGAATCTTCATGCCGATTAATTCCGAACCTTTTGCGCCTAGCATTGTATAAGCGGCAGGGTTCGCTAAAACAATATTATCGAAATTATCACAAACAATAACTCCGTTTGCTATACACATAAGCACTGATTCGAGCTTATTTTTTTCATAAGTAAGTTCATCAATATTTTTCTCTTCATAATGTCTTAATCTCGTTGACATGTTATTAAATTCATCAAAGAGAAGTTTTATTTCTCCCCATAAATCTTTTGCATTAAGTTTATAGCCAAATTCGCCCGAAGAAATTCTTCTTACTCCGTCAGCTAAAAGTGAAATTTGACGTGTAATAAGAAGTGTATTCATAAGTACAGCAAACATTGCAAGGATCCACATTACAGTAAATATGATAATCATGGAATTTCTTGTCGTGTTTTTTATTTCAGCCATTGACTTTCCGGTAAAACCGACATCAATAGAGCCTTCATTTTCTCCGCCGATATACATCGGTACTGTTATGGAAAATGAATTTTTATCTTCGTTTAATGATTTTTCACCTATTAATAAATAAGTATTAAAATCGTTATCTCTGTATTCTATATATTCAATATCATTGTTATCCGCAATTATTTTTTTAGTATAAGCATCCAATTTTTCTTGCTTGTTTTCATCAGTAGAACCTGAAATTAAGTTTATACTTTCAGAAGCAAGAGTCTTTGACAAAACAAGTCCAAAGCTTCTGTAGCTTTCCGTGATTTTTTGTTCTGTTTTTTCTATTACAAAGCATGCAGTTGCAAAAATCAACAAAGAAATAACAAACCAACCAATTACAACTGTCTTGCTTTGATTACTTATTCCTGCATGTGCATATTTTTTGTTAGTGGAATTTTGCTCTTTCATAATAAGATTATAGCATTAAAAAATTTTTTTATATCAAACAAATTTATTCTACTTCTATTTCTTTATTCTCACCTTTTAACTGAGCAAACTTTGCCTGCATTGTAGGATTGTTTCTTGTAAGCCTTTTTATGCTTAAATCCTCAGCTTTATTATTGGCCAATCTTAAATTGTTTTCTGAAGATAGAAGTGCTTCTTTTGTTTTTTGGAGGTGGTCTATAGTTTTATCGATTTCTTCAATTGCTTTAGCAAATTTTTCACTTGCTAATCTGAAATTTCTTGAAAATTTATCTTTAAAATCGTTCATTTCTTCTTCAAAATTTGAAATATCAATATTCTGGGATTTTATTACAGATAGCTCTTTTCTGTATTCTAATGAATTTAATGCCGCATTTCTCAATAGAGTAATAATCGGTATGAAAAATTGTGGTCTGATAATATACATTTTAGGGTAACGATGGGACATATCAACTATGCCTGAATTATAAAGTTCATTTTCAGGCTCAAGCATGGAAACTAAAACAGCATATTCGCAATTTTTTTCGTTTCTGTCTTTATCCAATTCCTTTAAAAAATCTTCATTTTTCTTTTTTGTAGAAGTTGTGTCACATTCGTTTTTCATTTCAAACATAATTGAAATAAACTCTTCATTACCTTCATCAGCTTCTCTGTAAATGTAATCTCCTTTGCTGCCGCTTTTTGCATCGTTATCTTTTTCAAAATAAGCATTCTGAAAACCTGTTGCCCTAATTTTATTGAACTCTATTTCGCAATGTTGTTCTAAACTTTCACCAATCATTTTGGTGGATAATCTTGCTTTATAATCCTTTATACTTGCAATTTCTTCGTCTTTTCTTCTTATATCTGCTTCATAATTGGCTTTTAATTCTGTAATACTCATCTCTTTTTTTATAAGTTCATCTTTGAATTCATTTTTTATATTTGTAATTTCCAGTTCTTTTTTTGTATTGAAATTTTTTATTTCATTATTCAATTCAGATATTTCTTTTTCTTTTTGATTGAGTTTTTCATTAGTATCATTTTGCTGCTTAATCTTTTCTTCTACAATTTTAGCGTTAAGTTCTTGTATTTTAGACTCTTTTTCATTTAATTTTTCATTATACAAATTTACCAATTCCGCTTTGGTTAATTCTATTGCATTGTTTTTATCGTTTTGAAATTGCTTTTCTCTGTATTCTATTTCTTTGGAAAATTCTTCATCTCTGACTTGTTTTAAAATAGAAGCGTAACTTGCTTCATCTATCTGAAAAACTTCACCGCACTTTGGGCATTTTATTTCCTTAGTCAACTTATTATCCTCCTTGGCTGCATTTTTGTAATAATAATTGCAAATTGTATAGCTATGCTTCTATTCTTCTATAAATGCATTTAAGCATAAAAATCTTAATAAGTCTATTTTTATACAAATTTTCTGCCATCTTGCCATATATTTATGTTTGTATTCTAATAGTTATATATGGTAAATTTGCGACATGTACGCAAATAGTGTAAAACTAAGAAAGGTAGACATCGTGGAAGAACAAGAAAAAAGCGAGATTACTGAAGCTCAAGAAAATGTCGAAGTAACTGAAACTCAAGAAGAAGCAGTTAGCGAAGCTGTTGAAGAAACAGTTGAAGAAGCAGCTGTTGAACAAGCAGAAGAAGTTGCTCCCGTAAAAAAATTAAGAGCACGCAAAAAATCAGAAAGAAAACCTCGCAAAGAACAAAAGTCAGATGCACCGAGTTCTGATTGGACAGAACGTGTAGTGCAAATCAGCCGAGTCACAAAAGTTGTAAAAGGTGGCAAAAAACTTAGTTTTCGTGCAGTTGTTATCGCAGGTGACCAAAAAGGTCATGTTGGCGTAGGTTGCGGAAAATCAAGTGAAGTTATCGGCGCAATTCAAAAAGCTGTAGTTGATGCAAGAAAGAACTCAATTGAAGTTCCTATCTTCAACACAACAATTCCTCATATTTCAACAGGACGTTCCGGTGCGGGCAGCGTTGTACTGAAACCTGCTTCAAAAGGTACCGGTGTAATTGCAGGTGGTGCAGTTCGTTCAGTATTAGAACTTGCAGGTATTGAAAATATTTTGAGCAAATCTTTAGGTTCAAAATCTCCTCTTAATGCAGCAAGAGCTACTATGAATGCATTGCAATCAATGAAAACGTTTAAAGTTGCCGCTCAAAGAAGAGGCATCACTGTTAAAGAAATGTTAAGTTAAGAGGATATTGATTATGGCTAATAAAAAGATAAAAGTTCAATTGGTGAAAAGCCTGATTGGTTCGTCTGAAAGTCAAAAGAAAGTTGTTAAAGCTTTAGGTTTAACAAAAGTTAATCAGACAATCGAACACAATGATACTGCCGTTATCAGAGGCATGATGAACAAGATTTCACATTTAGTAAAAGAAGTTGTGTAGGAGGCTATCATGGAACAAATTAAATTAACAGATTTAAGACCTGCTGACGGTGCCACTCATAAATCAAAAAGAGTCGGACGCGGTCGTTCTTCAGGTCATGGTAAAACAAGTACAAGAGGTCACAACGGTGAAGGACAACGTTCCGGAAGAAGCCAAAAAAGAGGATTTGAAGGTGGTCAAATGCCTTCTTACAGAAAAGCTCCTAAATTAAAAGGCTTTGAAATTGTGACAAAAGTCAATAACTATGAATTAAATGTTTGTAAATTAGACAAAATTTCTGAAAATGTTGTTGATTTGGAATTATTAAAAACTTTAGGCTTAGCTCCAAGAACAGCAAAAGTTCTTAGAGTTCTTGGCAATGGTGATGTTAAATCTGCCAAAACGGTAAAAGCAAGACACTTTAGTGAACAAGCTAAGGCTAAAATTGAAGCAGCAGGCGGTAGTATCGAGGTAGTATAATGCAAAATTTCAGTGTTCCGAATTTAAGTTGGGAAGATATTAAAAGCACCGGATTATTTAAAAAAATCGGTTTTACAATGCTGATTATAGTTCTATTTAGATTAGGTGCCCAAATTCCTTTATTTGGTATAAATAATGAAGTGTTTATGAATTTGGCTGCAGGCAGCAATCTTATAGGATTTTTAGATATGTTTTCAGGCGGAGCACTGGGCAGAGTGTCTATTTTTGCACTTGGCATCGGTCCTTATATTACGGCATCGATTATTATACAACTTTTAACAGCTATCATTCCGCATCTTGAAACCTTGCAAAAAGAAGAAGGAGAAGCCGGAAGGAGAAAAATATCTCAATATACGAGGGTATCAACTGTATTTTTGGCGGTATTTCAATCTCTTATTTTTATTGCATACTTACAACGCTTACCGGGGTCTGTTATGCAATCAGTTAATCCTGTTTTATTCTCTCTTGGTGCAATTATAGCATTGAGTGCAGGGTCAGTTCTTGTTATGTGGCTTGCTGAATTGATTACTGAAAGAGGTATTGGAAACGGCGGTTCTATGCTGATTTTTATCGGCATAATCGCCGGACTACCTGTTTATATTGGCAGAACCATTGATTTGGTTAAAAATGATAATATTCTTACTATGAAAGCACTTGTATTGCTTGCTATATTTTTATTTGCACTAGTGCTTGTTGTCATTATGCAGGAGGCAATAAGAAAAGTTGTTATAGTTACTCCGAAAAGACAAGTAGGTAACAAAGTTTATGGCGGAGTTAGTACATACATTCCGTTTAAGCTCAATCCTTCAGGTGTTATGCCTATCATCTTTGCTATAGCAATTTTACTATTCCCTCAAACAATTTTAAGTGTTTTAGGTTCTGCAAATATTCCTATTCCTTTTGTAAAAAATTCTATAATTTGGATAAATAATAATGTTTTGAGCGGTTGGTTTTATTATGTTATTTATTTTGGTTTAATATTCTTATTAACATTCTTTTATGCATCAATATTACCGAATATGCAGCCAAAAGATATTGCTGATAATCTTAAAAAATCGGGCAGCTCAATTCCGGGTGTAAAACCGGGTAAGCCTACGGCTGACGCTCTTAATACTATTATTAGTCGTATTACTTTTATTGGTGCCGTCGGTTTGGGCATAATTGCTCTTATTCCTAATTTGGCAAGCGGTTTAACCGGAATTACTACTTTGCATGGTATTGGTTCTACTTCACTTATCATCATGGCAGGTGTTGCACTTGATTTAATAAGACAAGTATCTACTTATGCGTTGCAAAAACAGTATGAAGGATTTTTAAAACAATGATAACAAAAAATCAATTGATTTTTTTGGGGCCTCCCGGATGCGGGAAGGGTACTCAAACTGAGAGATTATCAAAGGAGCTCCATCTCCCTCATATAGATACGGGAAGTTTGTTAAGAGCTGAAATAGCTGCAAATACCGAATATGGGAAAATTGCTAAGGGCTATATTGATAAAGGACAGCTGGTTCCTCCTGAGCTTGCCGCTGATGTGATTTTAAATAAAATTATGTCCAAAGATTGTGAGAATGGGTATATTTTGGATGGTTTCCCAAGAAGTATAAAACAAGCGGATATATTTGAAAAAGCTCTTGAAAATAAAAATATAACGGATTTATCAAAACGTGCTGTTATAAAAATGATGATTAATCGTGATTTCCTTATGGAAAGGTTAATTAATCGCAGGCTTTGTAAGGGTTGTACAGCTATATACAATTTAAAAACGCATCCTCCCAAACAAGCAGGTATTTGTGATATTTGTGGAAGCGAATTATATCAACGTTCCGACGATAAGGAGGAAGTTGCTTTAACAAGATTTGAAACTTATAATAATGAAACTGCTCCGCTAGTAAATTATTATGAACAAAAGGGACTTCTGCTCTATGTTGATAGCAATGCTGATGTAGAAACAGTTCATAAAAGAATTTTGGATGCAATAAAATAGGTATTTGTATAGAATAAATTTAACAAAATACAAGGCAAAATTAAATTTTACCTTGTATTTTGATTATAGCAGTTTTAAATATTATATTACTAGACCGCCATCAACACCGAGAACTTGGGCAGTAATATAATCTGCATCAATTGCTAAAAATTTTACTGTTTTTGCAATATCTTCCGGCTCACCGAGTCTTTTTAACGGAATATGTTCTGTAATTTTTTCTCCGTCAAGATTTTTTGTCATATCTGTTTTTATAAAGCCGGGAGCAATTGCATTAACTCTAATATTTCTTGAAGCCAGTTCTTTTGCTAAAGATTTTGTAAATCCTATTAAACCTGCTTTAGCTGAAGAATAATTAGCTTGTCCCGCATTTCCGTAAACACCTGCTACGCTGCACATATTAACAATTGCACCAATTCTTTGCTTCATCATAATTTTAACAACAGGTTTTGTAATATTAAATACTCCTGTTAAATTTGTATTTATAACAGCATTCCACTCTTCTTCACTCATTCTCAGAATTAGATTATCTCTGGTAATACCCGCATTATTAACTAAAATATCTATTCTTTCAAAATCTTTGTGAATTTGTTCTATGGCAGTTTCTGCATCTTTGAAATTTTTTACATCAACCTTGTATGCTTTTGCTTTTACATTTAATTTTTCAAGTTCTGCTGTTGTCTGTTTAGCAGCCTCTTCATTGCCTGCATAAATTAATGCAACATCACAACCTGCATTTGCAAGCTCTATTGCGCATGCTTTACCTATTCCTCTTGAACCGCCGGTTACTAATGCAACTTTTTTTTCGCTCATAATGTCCTCAATTCTTCTATTACTGTAACATCTTTAATATTAAATGCTTTCACATCACTAAAACTCTTTTTTACCATATTTGATAAAATCTTTGATTGAGAAATTTCAATAAAAGTATTTACTCCTTGTTCTTTTAATAGATCCATAGTTTGAACCCACTTAACAGGAGAATAAACCTGTTTTATCATCTTTTGTCTAAAGTCTTCCGCTTGCGTAGTAATTTTAGCATCTACATTTGTTATAACAGGAACTTTTGCATCTGATAATTTGCAATTATTTACACAATCGGCAAATTTTTCTGAAGCACTCTTCATTAATTTGCTGTGAAAAGCTCCTGACACATTAAGAGGTATAACTCTTTTAGCTCCTTTTGATGAGCATAGTTCACCTGCTTTGAGAACGGCTTCTTTTTCTCCTGTGATAACCGTTTGTTCTCTTGTATTATAGTTGGCTATATCAACATATCCAAAGGCAGATGCTTTTTTAATTGCTTCTTCTATCAAATTAATATCCAATCCGATAACAGCACTCATTGCTCCATCTTGTACTTCACTCATATATAAGCTTCTTTTTTCAATTAATTTAACAGTATCTTCAAGTGTTAAAACTTCTGCACAATATAATGCACCATATTCACCCAAACTGTGTCCGCAAGTATAATCTGGAACTATGCCGGTTTCAGTTTTTACTGTTTCTAATATAGCAATTGAAGTCGCCAAAATAGCTGTTTGTGCATTTTGGGTTTTTGTTAATTCGCTATCTTCTGTATTAAAGCATAAATCTGTAATTTTTCTGCCAGATATATCATTAAATTGTTCATAAATCTTTTGGGCACAAGGGAATTTATCAAAAAATTCTTTACCCATTCCTTGAAATTGTGCGCCCTGCCCCGTAAATAGAAAAGCTGTTTTGTTCATACTATCTCCTTCTCTTTATCGATTTTATAACAAACAACGGAAATAGTAAATTATTTAGTTAATACGTTATTATGCAACTAAATCTAATGTTTTTTGTTTGATAAACAGATTTTTGGCATTGTTATAAAAAATATTATCTATTGCTTTATCAATCATTTGAGGGTTATTTTTTTCTTCAAAATATTCATTTATAACAGAAGCTATATTTTTTATATAATCACTATAATTTTTAACTTTCCCCATTTCTGCTATTGGGGTATCTGTTCCGAACATTATTCTATCAATACCTAATTTATCAATCGCATATTTTAATAAATTGTTATCAAAAATCCATGAAATATCAATAAATAAATTAGCTTCTTTTTTATCTAATGCTTCAGAAATTTTATCTATTGCTTCAAATTTATCTCCCGTTAAATCTATATGATAAAGAACAACAGGCAATTTAGGATATTTTTTTGCAAGGCTAATTATATTCTCCGGATTTGAAAATCCATCACTTGCACAATGAAAAAGACAAGGTAAACCTTTTTTCTGAGCCAGTTCAAAATATTTCAAATAGGCTTCTTCATTATTTTGTATTGGAAATTTTGTTAACGAAGGGTGGAATTTTAACCCATAAAATTTATTTTTATTAAGAACATTTTCTATATCTTTTGTTCCGTTTGGATTATTCGGCAGGCAGGATGCGAGAGGGAGAAGTATGTTTTTCTCTTTTAAATTACAAACATTTAAAACTTCTTCATTTGCTGATATTTCATTAATTTTGTCAGGAGTTAATCCGTTTATATTTGAAATAAAAACATTTTTAACTTTATTTCCCTGAGATAAAGTTACTGTATCAATTATTTGTTCAGGAGTAAAAGTTGAAAATTTTTGATGTATTCCGTCAAAAAAACTGCCAATATGCCCATGTATATCAATAATTTGTTTAGGAAAAGTATTTGAGTTTGCACAAAATGAAATTTTCATAAATATAGTCCCTCCTATATTTGTTTTAAATATAAAAATAGGAAAATTTGTTATTGGTTATAAAAAATTTGAACTACTTTATTTTATCCAAAAATTCAATTGTTTTTTCAATGACAAAATCTTGTTTTTCTTTTGTTAGTCCGTAAAACATAGGAAGTCTGGTTAAAGAATTAGAAATTTTGTCGGTATTTTTCATTTGTCCTAAAGTTTTTCCGTATTTTTTACCTGCAACCGAAGAATGAAGCGGAATATAATGAAAAACACTAAGGATAGAAAAATCTTTCATATATTTTATAAAATTATCTCTGAGTTCTTTTGAATTAAAAATTAAATAGAAAATATGAGCATTGTATTGAGTTATATAATTCGGAACAATAGGAGTTTTTATTATCCCTTTCTTTTCGTATTCAGTAAAGGCTTTTTTATAATAATTCCAGTCATTAAATCGTTTTTTATTAATTTTTTCAATACAAATAAGCTGAGAATATAAATATGCGGCAATAATATCGCTTGGTAAGAAAGATGAACCTATATCAATCCAACTGTATTTATCAACAATACCCATATTAAATTGTTTTCTGTTTGTGCCTTTGTCTCTTATTGTTTCGGCTCTTTTTATATAATTTTCATTGTTAATAATAATGGCACCGCCTTCGCCTGAGGAGATATTCTTTGTTTCATGGAAACTTAATGCAGCGATATCCCCGATTGTACCTAAATATTGGTTTTTATATTTTGAACTTATTGCTTGTGCAGCATCCTCAACAAGAATAAGATTATATTTTTTTGCAATATTTTTGACTTTATCCATATCACAGGAAATACCTGCATAATGAACAACAACAATAACTTTCGTTTTTTTTGTAACAGCTTCTTCTATTAAATTTTCATCCATACAGAGAGTATTTGGATTTATATCGATAAAAACCGGAATGCCGCCGCGCAAAACAAAAGCATTTGCCGTAGAAACAAATGTATAAGACGGCATAATGATTTCATCTCCTGGTTCTATTTCTGCCAAAATAGCTGACATTTCAAGAGCAGCGGTGCAGGAATTTGTCAAAAAAACAGATGGTACGTTTAAATATTTTTGCAAAAATTCGTTGCATTTTTCCGTAAAAATACCGTTACCTGATACTTGTTTATAATCAACAAAAGCTGATTTTATATTTTCCAGTATATTATCTTCAAAAAATGGTTCATTAAAACTGATATTCATAAAAGTATCATAACAAGATTATATCTAATGCGCAAATACTTATGAATTACAAAATCAAAGTAAATGGTTATTAATTATTTTTTTCTTGTTCAATTGCCTGTAATAATGCTTTTATATCTATCATTTTAATTTTTGTTGTTTCTTTTGTTCTGCCGACTATATTACGATAATTATTCCATATAGGTTCTGTAGATTCAACTGTTCTTGCTGTTTTATATGCAAACTTCATAAATTTATCAGGTGTCATTTTAGAATCAGCTTGACAAGCCAAAGTATAATATCCTGCAACAACCGGTATTGCCCAACTTGCGGAAGCGGCAGAATCATGCCTGAACGCATCGGGATTATCAGGATCAGGTACTGTTATGTTCCCTGAATTTACATACAAGGGTTCTTCCTCTTTAATTTTTTTACCATCTTTGTCGTATACAGGAGTTTTTTCACCTTTCATAAAAATTTGATAGTTATCAAAATCATCTATATCGCCAGAAGGATTTTTCTTTTCTGTATAGCCAAATCTATCCCAAAAATTTGGGAAGACATCTTTATTATCTTTTTCTGTTTCATTTTGCCTATGGCTTGAAAATACCCAAACACCTTGACTTTCAAGTTCTTTAACTTTTTCTAACGCTTGCCCTCTGTTTCCTGAATGAACATCAAAAGACAAAGATACTACTCTGATTTTTTTATCATCAGGTAATGTTTTATTTTTATCTATTATTGCCTGTAAATTTTGAACCAAAGCATCACCATTATTTTCTATACTAGATTGAGCAAAATAATATAAATCTGCATCAGGTGCTATTTGTTGAGCGATATAACTTGTTGCTAATCCGTGAAAATTATCTAAACCTTGTTTAGGTTTTCCGTCAGGAGTTTTTTCCGCATTCGGAATATAATATTCTTTAAATTTTAAAGCATTATGCTGTTGTCCGTTTTTGCACATTGTACCTGAATCAATTATGGCAATACTCATACCTTTACCCGTATAACCCATTTGATGAACATCATCAATACCCAGTCCCATTGATTTTCCTTTTTCAAAGATTTCTTTCGGTTTGAAGTCTTTAGGAAGATTTTCAGAAGAAACATTTGAAAAAGTTTTTTCATTAAAACTAATTCGTCTTAAAGCATTTTCATATTCTGTTAAATCCATATCTTCACAGATATAATTATGATATCCTGCTCCAATAGGTAGATTATAAAATTTTCCTGAATTCATTCTTTTTATAATAGTAGCAAATGATATATCTTTAGCGAATGCTTTTTCTGCTTCGTTATAATTATTATTTGTATTTTGCATAATATTCAAATAATTACTAAAGGCTCTGTTAAATTCTTCATCAGATTCATATTTAAATCCGTTAATTTTGTAATATTGAAGATAATCCCCGCATGCTGTATTAAATTTTTCAATATCTTCTTTTTTTGTAATGCTTTTATTAATATTTTGTTTAAAAATATCAGCAGAAGTATCCTCATCCAACATTTCTAAATATTGTGTAAAAATATTTTTATCTTGAGTTTTTAGAAAATCTTTTAATTCATCTTTTTGAATTGTATAATCATTATTTGTATCCAAATATTGGACAAAATAATCAAAATTAAAATCTAACATTATAATTTTCCTTTAAAAAACAATATAAATAAATAAAAAAATTTTTTTTATAAAAAAATAAATTTATTATATAAATTTTACAAATATTAATAAAATAAGATTCAAATATTGTGATGAAGCAAGAAATAATTTTATACAAATTTATATTACATAAATCTTTATCGTTATTAAAAGAACCCTAATTTTATTATAATAAAGAACAATTTTCTACATCAAATGGATGATGTCAAAATCATGCAGCAATGTTAATGTTAGAAAGTCTAAAAATATACTAAAAAAAGGATTATAAGAAGATTTTAATTGCCCAATGTTTAAAAAAACAAAAAATGGGGCATAAGATAATTGTATTGGTAAATAAATATTGTTCATGGATTGAATATAAAGAATGCGCGCGAAAGTTTTCCAAAAATTAAAAGAAAAATTACCAATTACGCAAGTGAGAGACAGACTTGCAGGATTTTGTATATTTATTAGACGAAAAGGAGTAGAGTCCCCCGTACTTTTTTGCGAATTGTATTGCAAAAAGAAAAAACGAGTATTAACAGAAAATATTATATAAAGGAGAAAAGTATGAGTACTTACGGATTGACACCAAAAAGAGATTACAAGAAAAGAAGAGCAGAGGGATCGCTTGCCGGAATATTAGTCGGCATAGTTATTGTGACTGCGGTAGCAGTAGTGGCTTATGTTGGATTTAAAAATAGTTCAACTGAAAGTACTATTGACCAAATTAAATTGCAAGAGCAAGCAAATGCCGTAGAAGAACAAAGGCAAGAAGTGGCTTATAATAATCAAGTTGGTGATTGGTTAGGAGTATCTGCTGAAGAATTTTTAGAAAATGTTTATGGCTCTGTATGTAGTGGTGCTACTCTAAATAAAACAACTGTAAATGAAAAATATCTTAATATTGATGGTTGTCACAGAATTGTAAATTTCTATCAGTGCGGTGATAGTAACAGTACTCTTTATGTTGGTGCAGTTCCCGGGATTAAAACTGAGGATACTAATGGAAACATTATTCAAAATTATGAGAAAGGTAAACTTCCTCAAACTTATCCTTGTATAATTTCGGAGGATGTATCCAGTGAAAGTCCAAACTGTAATGTTTCTGATGTTTATGAAAAATATAATTCTCAATCTCCGAGACAAGTTCTCCTTTTTGCAAATAGAAAAAGTAATGGTGATTTTGAATATTATACAGGTCAAGTTGATGAAGGCGGTACTCTTATTGGAGAATGTACATGTGAAAGTATAGCTCCTTATTTTATTAAAAGTGATAATCCTAAAAAACAATGTGAATGTCTAAAAATCAATAGCCCTAAATTTGAGAGTATTTTGGAAAAAGTTTCCTGGAATAAAAATTATAAATATGATGAGAATAATATTTTAACTGGCTGTCGTGCTGTATGTCCACAATTCCAATTAGCGAATAAAATTCCAACGGATTGTAGTTGTAGTTTGGATGGTTTAGAACAAAATGATTTATATAGCCCCGGTACAACTACATTAAAAGATAGATTATTAACAGACCTTAAAAATTCAAAATTTGATGGTACGAAATCTAATTGTCAGTTCCATTGTGGTAACACAGAAACTGTTAATGCTGCCTATAAAAAATGCTCAAAATATAGTACTGACTCTGATGCCTATGCTGATTGTATAAGAGATGACAGTTTGTTTTCTGAATGTGTATGTCTTGATGACAAGTTTGAATATAATACTGTAGATGTTGCAGATAAAGGATATTGTATTTGTAATGAAAAAAATACTGTAGAATGGTTAAAGAAGCAAACAGGTAAAGATAATTATATATACGAAGATAATAAAGCAAACGGATGTATAAAAGAATGCGGAACTGCTTCTGTAGATGGAAGTACAGAAACGGTTGCATTAAAACCAAATACAGCAACAAGAAATGCCTGTGAATGTCCTAACGGTTTGTCTCCCAAAACAGATGCTGATGGCAATCTTGTTTTAGATGGCAGTAATAATATTATTTGTACTTGTGCTGGGGATTTGCAATGGGTAGATGGCGAATGTAAATGTCCGGGAGATTTAATCGAAACAGATACTACAAATCATACTTGTGGATGCCCTGAAAATAAAGGATTAAAGCAAGTCGGAAATGAATGTAAATGTGAAGAAGGATTAATTCCGGTAAAAGACGGAAATAATAAAATACAAGAATGCCATTGTAACAGTGCACATTATGTAAAAGATAGTTATGTGAGTGGTAAATTCACAGGTTGTGAATGTTTTGATACATTCAAAGAAAAAGTACCGGCTGACGGTGAGCCTGCGTATACAGCGTATAATTTAGAATGCGGATGTCCTGCTCTTACTCGGTGGGTTCCTCATAAGGTAACAAAAGATACAGATACGTATACAGACGATGATATGGTTTGTGAGTGTCCTGATCCTATCGAGGATAAAACTGCGTATGATAATTTAATAAAAGAGATGGGTTCAGATACAATATTTGATGGAAGTAATGAGCTTTGTGCAACAAAATGTCCGGCAAAGCAGAAAGCGTATAAAAATCATACGGAATGTCACTGTGATAGAGATAAGAATTTAAAAGATTCAGGTTATGACGATAGCAAAAAAGCAGCAACAGGATGTCAATGCTTTGATACATTTACTTCATTAGGCGGTGAATGTGTTTGTGAGCAGTTTCAAAAAATAGTTAAAAGTGATGAAGCTGTAGAAGAGGATTTTACATCAAATTATTATGAATGCAGTTGTTATACAAAAGATGAATTTAATAGCAATATAGAAATAAAATATGACGAAGAAAATATTGTTAAGATTCAAGATGAGTTTAAAGAGTTTAGAAAAGCAGTAATAAATAATAATAATGTTATTTATACAGGAATTGGAACTGATACTTATGAAAATAATGGTGGAAAATATTCTTGTATGAAATCTTGCGGCAAGTTGTATGCTCAAGAAGATATGCTTACCTGCGCTTGTCCTATAGAAGGCAGTGATGAAGAAAGTTACTTTAAAACTAGCTTGTTATATACAACAGAAATATATGACAGTAGTAATACAAAAACATGCACAAAGTCTTGTAACGGAAAAGTTAACATTGAAGGTAAATGTGCATGTCCTCCTGTAAACAGCAGTAATTCTACAGTAAAAGCTGCTTATGAAGCTATAATGGCTAAAATAGCTAATGATCCGACCAGAAAATATGATGCTGCTTCTACAGAAACAGGTGAATATATTTGTACATCGACTTGTGATTCGCCGCAAGTGTCAGAAGATCATTTGGAATGTAAATGCCCTGCTGAGGCTCCAACAGGTTATTCTGATGTTACTATTGCAGGAAAAGCTTTTCAAATGAGTGATAAAGGTACAATTTGGTATCCGGATAATGCAAATGGGTGTTTAGAGTGTCCTGAAGGTTTATCTACCGGACCATTTGAAGGTCATCCGAATGGACTCAGCATATGGGAGTCTAAATCTGTTAACGGCAAGTTAGATGAATGTAGATGTCTTACAGCTGATGAATTTAAGAGTGATAAGTATAAAGGATTTTTAAAACTTAACGAAGTTTTGATTAGTGATGATGCTACATTGACTAATAAAGAAAAACTAAAATTAGGATGTAAAAAATGTAATATCCTTAGTGAAGATAATCCTAATGGTATAGATGCAAGCTATTTGGTAAATCCATCCGATGATGATTATACAAAAAGAGATTGCTCTTGCAGAGCCTTAGGCGAAGTTTCAGGTTATGAAGGAATAGATAATCCTGATTTTACTTTAGCAACAACAAAAGGTTGGCAATGGAATACAACTATAAAAGGCTGTCATGAATGTTTGGGTACAAATAATGGTGAAGGTGCTACTTTATCTGAGAAAACCAAAGACCTTTTCAAATATAGAGGAACAGCAAAAAATGGAACAGATTATAGTAAAGTAGACAAATTAATACAATTAGAAGTAAGTGATGACGGAAAGTGTTCATGTCCTGAAGAAGAACCTGACGGATTTACTGCTGCTTATGAAGAATATGACAATACAAATATTGCAAACGGATGCAGAACATGTAAAATAGATGGAGCAATCAACGGATGTGAATGTCCTGCCGTTGATAAACATACAACTCCGAAACCCTCACAAACAGGTACTGTTTGGGGCGAAAATGAAGATACTTTGTGTTTAGAGTGCGATAGTATTCAATCACATAATGATGCTGATAAGAAATTAAATTTAACAGTAGCAAAGAATGAAGATATTACAAAAGACGGATGTAAATGTCCTGCTTATGCGGCAGGTGATGAAGCAAAATCAGGCAGCCCATATTATAATTTCTTTACGGTAAATGAAGAATTTAAAAACAGTGTTGCGGATAATTGCAGACAATGTAAACCTAAATATCAAGAATATTTAGATGAAAATTGTGCTTGTGATACTAATAAAGAACCTACACCTGCAAAATTAAATGAAAAAGGTTTAAGTTGGAATACAGCGAAGGAAGGTTGTTTTGAATGTAGTTTTGTTACATCTTCAAAAGATGAAACTATTACACTTGCGTTGGTTCAAGTTGATGAAAATGATATAACAAAAGGATGTAAATGTCCTGATGCAGGCAGCGTTTACGACAATTTCTTAGATACGGATAAAGGCGAAAGAGCTTATTTGAAATCTGGAGATGCAGGCTATAAAGCAGAATTTGATAATGTATCGGAAGCGGTAAAAATTGCTAACGGATGTAGAGTATGTCCTGATAATCCGGGTGGAATTTGTGGTGATTGCGCAAGTAGTCCGGAACTACAAAAAGTAGGCGGAGTGAGCGTATATACACCTGAAGAAATTGCCCAAATTCAATCAACCGGTGCAGTTTGGACTCCGAGCGCACTCGGATGTTGGGCTTGTCCTCCTGTACAAAATGATATAAAAACACTTCCCGTAAAAGATAAAGATGGAAACTTTGTCGGTTGTGCTTGCCCTACCGAAATTGATAATTTAAAAGCAGGTTATGAAATCAGAGTAGTGAACGGTGTAATAAAATATACTGATGCTGATGGTGAAGAGCAAACATTAGAGGCTCCGAAAAAAGTAGGTGAAGGAGAAAATGCTCATTTTATATGTAAAGATTGTACTGTTATTTTAGGTCAAACAGATATTGATTATGAAATGAGTGATGATTATTCTTGTTCATGTCCTGCGAAAGCTCCTGACGGATTTTTAACAAAATCTTATGAATACTATGATATAGGTACGACAGAAACTCCAAATGCAACTTGTAAAGATGCTTGTACTTATACATACAAAGACGACAAAAACGTTGAACATGAAACACATTATTTAGTTCCTCAAGCAAAAACTGATTCTGATACAGAATTTGATTGTGTTTGTCCTACAGATGCAAAAACTGCCATAAAAAATGTTAAAGATGATAATAACGATAAAACAGATGAGGAAATAAATGATATTCTTAATGAATATAAATTATTAGGATTTAATAAAAATGCTAAAAAACCAAATATAAAGTATGATAAGAATAATTTTGCAGTTGCAAAATGGGATGCCGAAAATCCGGAAGCAGGCTGTATGGCTGCTTGTCCTACACAAGAAGAATGTAAAAACAGAACGGATGGAAAGACTTTATGGGATCCTATTAATTGTGATTGTAAGGAAAATCCTGAACCTGAAAAATGTCCTGATGGTTCTATAGCTATTTATGATACGGAAACTCTTCAAGCTATAGGTAATCATACACAATATCCGTCTGACGGAAAATATTGTATTATTAAAGATATACAGATTGATGTTAGCGAAATATCAGACCCTGCTTTAATAGAAAAATTAGGTGTGATTGAAAAATTTGTACCTTTGACTCCGACGACCACTGGTTTCACCGGTATTGTGGAAGGTAATGACCATATAATATCAAATTTAACAATTACAGATGGTACTGTAATTACTAATGCAGGGTTGTTCTCTGTTATAGGTAATCAAGGAGAAGTAAGAAATATAGTAATTAATAACCCTGTAATAAATGTTGGCTGCGATAGCGAAGGTACACCTACTTATGCAGGTACATTAGTCGGTAAAAACAAAGGTAACGTTAAAAACATTCATGTAACAGGCGGGAGTGTTTCTGCTTGCTATGCCGGCGGTTTAGTTGGTTATAACGGAGATTTAGTTACAACAGAAATTACAAATTCTTCCGTTACAGGTACTACGGTTAAGGCTGATATGTGCGCCGGCGGTTTTGTTTCAACAAATATAGCAACAATATCCGCTTCTTATACACAAAATACGACAGTAGGAACATTTGCTGTTTCTCCTAATACAGAAACACCTAAAGCAGGTGGTTTTGTATGTCGAAACCTTGATGGTGTTATTACAACTTCATTTGTTCACAATGGCAGTGTAACAGCTGCTAAATCAGGTGGTTTTGCATATGCGACAATTTATGGAGATATAAGCAAAACTTTTGTAAAAGGTACTACTGTTGAATCTACTGATACTGTTGCAGGTTTTGCCGTTGGTGTTTCAGGAATAATAGCAAATTCTTATTCTAATGCAGTATTGAATTGTCCTAATGCAGGCGGCGGTTTCTTTGCCGCAAATAGCGCACAGGGTGTAAATCTTCAAAATATTTATGCAGTAACTGAATTGCAAGGTAGTTATACAGGTATTTCAGGTTTTGGTGCTTATTATGAAGATACCGAAGCCCAAAATATATACTGGGCTGCTTCAGAAAAGAATGGAGATAGCTTAGTTGATGTTTCAAAATTAGCTTGTAATGGTGAATATGATTGTAAATATTTCAACAGTCGTACTATGGCTGCTATGAAGAAAACGCCTAGTGTTGATATATATAATAATTGGAATAAGTATAATGCGATAACTGATGAAAATTCAGTTTGGAACTTCTATTGTGATGATTATCCGTCATTAAAGGGTATGCCTTTAGTAAATGGCGTAGATGTTCAAACATCTGCAGCTGTAGCAACTGATGCTTGCCCATTCTGTTTGGATACTCATTGCGGAGCAAGTACTAACAAATCCGTTGCTAAGGATAACACGGATCCGACTTGTCCTTGTACTTGTGACGATGCAAAAATTAATGCTTTCTTACAAGAACCTGGTACAAATAATAATATTTATTATGCAAAAGATACTTCAACATCAGCTGTATTCCCTGATTTATGTGTATCTTGTAATACATACAAAGAGTCAGATGCATCTGAAACTATTAATTACAAAAAGATAAATGTTGAAGGTCAATATGTTTGCGGTTGTGGTCCGAGAAGTGATTTCTCTAATGAGTACCTTAACGGATATAATTATGTTCAAGGTAATCCGATTAAAAATCCTGCGGATTATACTTGCAGAAAGCCTCTTGATAAGTGTGAATGTAAACCTGGTGAAGCTATAGTACCTAATAACATGGGTAAATGTATCTGCTTGAATACAACTTGTCCTAACGATAAGACTTATATTGCAGTTCCCGGTAATGATTCTGCTGCAATAAGCAATATGGAACAACAAATAAATAAATTAAATGAAAAGATAACTGACGAAAGCAGAAAAATTACTTTAGATGATATTCCTACAACAGAAGCAGTATTAATCTCTATAGGTAATAATGTTGATTATCCGAGAGATGGAAATTACTGTTTGTTAGGTAATGCAAAATTAAATAATAGTAAATATAATAATCTTGTACTTGTTAACCCGGGTAAGAGTACTCTTCCTGCTTCATTTGACGGTATATTTGACGGTGCAAACTTCACAATATCAAATATTGATTTGAAGTTGGATTTTTCAAATCTTGGTTTATTTACAATGACGGGTAAAAAGGCTGTCATCAAAGATTTGAATATCGAAGGGTTGCTCTGTTGTAAAGCAGATTATGTTGATTCAACTTGCGGTTTGTTGGTTGGTTCAAATAATGGTACAATTACCAATGTATCTGCTAATGTAATATCGATTGTTAATAGTGCAGGTGCTTCTGGTGGTTTAGTCGGTGATAACAGTGGTAGTATAAGCGATTCTTCTGTGACCATGACAGGTGAAGCAAAAGTAAAAGGTTATGCTTCAGCCGGTGGTTTAGTCGGTATAAACTCATCAGATATTACATCTTCTTATGTATATGGCAGCGGAAGTTCGCTTGTTGAAAAATATAATAACGCAAGTTGTTCAAGTAATAATGATTGTACAATCAGCAATGTTGCGGATTTTGCAGGTATAAACGGCGGTGCCGGCGGCTTGGCAGGTACAAACAGCGGAGCGATTGTACAATCATTCGCTTACGGTACAAAAACATTAGCTGTTGCATCAGGTGGTTTAGTTGGTCTTGCTAAGGGCGGAAGTATCAAACGATGCTTTGTTGATAATTCTATAGTTACCGGTACTACAGGTGAAGAAAATATCGGTTTTGCAGGCGGCTTAGTCGGTGTTGCGGACGGTTCTGTTGTGATTAGCAACGCTTATGTCAAAGGCTTAACCTTTGGAGAAACAGCTTCTACAATTACAAATACCGGTTTTGTTGCTAATAATGCTGGAACTGTAAATATAGAAAATGTTTATACAGTACCTAATATCGGTACGGCTGAAAAAGTCGCCGGATTTATTTCAGGCGAAACAGATAAATCAAAAGTAACAACTTCTTATCTTGCAATTCTTAAAGATAAAGTAGATACCAAGAAAGATGTTTGCTTGGGTGTTGAAAAATGCTTTACTGACAATTTATATCTTGTAAATGATATCCAATTAAAAGTAGAGCCTAATGATGATATATACAATGGTTGGTTAACTACTCTTTGGAACTTCTTCTGTGAAGATTATCCTTCATTGACAGAAATGCCTTTAGTAAGAAAAGTCTATAATGACAATACCGAGTCCAATAAATATGATATTCAGGTAAGAACTCCTAAAGATCATTGCTATGGTTGTATAAAAGAACTTCATAATTGTACTGGTTCTAATACTGAGATGAAAGAAGTTTCTACTGACGAAGCTTGTCCTTGTGAATGTAAATCTGAGGATGAAATTGAACCACAGGAAAGCAAGTTTATGGAACCCGGTACAGATACGGAATACAACTGTTTAGCTTGTAAACAAATTAAATCAAATATTAATGATGAAAAACTCGGTGACATGTTCTATTCACGTGCTGAAGATAACAGCTGTGTATGTCCTCCGGAATATTCTCCGAATTCACAAGTAGATACATTGCCGGAAGGTTATATAAAGACAACATTTGAAATATATAATGCAACTGATGAAACAGCAACATGTTTCAGTTGTACTCAAACTACTGCAAAGGATACAGACGGAAATAAGGTTAATTATGTAAGAAAAGCAGACAAACATTGCGGTTGTCCTGCAGCTTACGATAAAAATGCGGCAGAAGGTACAGAAATGTTACCTGCAGATTATATTCATGCTGATTTTGAAGAATATAAAGAAGATGTTGCAAACTGCTTAGTTTGTAAACATAATAATGAAGGTAACTTCGATTATATTGTAAATACAACCGTATCAGGTAATGATTATATGCACTGTGTATGTCCTCCCGAATGGACAACAGCTTCCGGTGCTGATGAAAACGGTAAGAAGGCAGGTGTACAAGTTACATTACCGAAAGGTTATGTAGGAGCAGGTACAGGATTTGAATATGATGGGGATTCTCCGACTTGCAGAAAGGTTGTTAATAACTGCGTAGCTCCGAAAGTTGGTTTGCCTGAATTTGATGATAAAGGTACGATTATCGGTTGGACTTGTATTGATAACCCTTGTGTTTATGCAAGCGAATATGAAGTAGCAGGCAAGCCGTGGATTATGGTTAACCATGTAAATATATTAAAGAATATAGGTAATAATGTTGCTGATGAAGACGGCAATATCGCTTATCCGATAGACGGCAACTACTGTTTGATAAAGAACTTGGAGATAAAAGACAGCTTTAACCCATTGACACAGACAGTCGGATTTAAAGGATTGTTAGTCAGTGCGCAAACAGGTGTAGCTGTTGATGCTAAAGGTGAAGAAATCGTAGAATGTGATATAGTTAATGACGGATGCGATTGCAGCGGAACAGAAGGATGTGAAAAGGCTCAAAGATGCAAACTCTGTTTTGATAAAGCTATTGAAAATTATACTTCTGATTCTGCAGGTTTATTTGCAAAGATAAACACAGGTAAAGTAATCAATTTAGCTGTACAACTTCCGGGTGTATTAGGTAATAACAAGGTAGGTTGTATTGCAGGTCAAATTACAGAAGCTAACGGCTTATTAAATAATGTTTCTTGTAAAGTAACAGCAAAAGATAAAGGTATAAATGCTGTAGGTGAATTTTCTTCTGCAGGTGGTTTAGTCGGCTATAACGATGGTACAATTGCTAAGTCTTTTGTTGATTATTCTAAATCTGTTATGGTTAAATCATATTTTGAGGCCGGTGGATTTGTCGGATTTAATGGTGGAAATATTTCATTATCTCATGTAAATAATCCTACCGCAGGTAATTTAGATATCACTACCGTATACGCAGGTGGTTTTGCATCTTATAGTACAGGAACTATTATTCAGAGTTATGCTGATAATGCTTCTGCTACCGGTAAGAAGTCCTCAGGCGGATTTATCGGAGTAAACCAAGGAACTATCTCCGAATGTTATGTTGGAGGAGATTCAAAGAATATAGAAGGGCAACAAGCCTCTATAATGGGTTCTTTTGTTGGTGGTTTCGTCGGAGAGAATTATGGTAGTAAAGCAAATATTCGTAACAGTTATTCAGATACCCAAATTATGGTGGTTGATACTGATGCTTGGTATATTGATATAACAACCTATTCTGCAATTTATTTAGTTGGTGGTTTTGCTGCTTATAACTGCTTGGGTGGAATAGATAACGTATATGCAATATCAACTATTGATATAAAAGTTGATGAATTGGAAAGAGATGTAGTGAAAGCTGATCATAGGAGTACTATTCGTCAACATATTTATATAAATGGATTTTCTCCATATAATCATGGTGCTGTTAAAAATTCTTATTGGGCAGAAACCTCCGATAATGATTTAAAACAGTATAATTATCCATATAGTAATCCTGGTGGTATTTACAGACGTCTTGTTAAAGATATGAGGAAAACTCCGTCAGCTCCTGATGCTGAATGCAGAGCTAAAGAAGAAGGCTGCAATGACTATATATATAATAATTGGAACTTTGATGCCGAAGGTACACATAGCGATAT
>JAEEGL016615849.1_pt1 | contig 40055 bp, 5 predicted proteins | sample 9134231 | NCBI WGS metagenome assembly JAEEGL01 (sample SAMN16246548, study PRJNA631951) | gut metagenome | biome: gut microbiome; feature: rumen; material: fiber-attached | host: Bos | place: Iran: Karaj | collected 2018-10
GCTTTACATAGTGCTTAGCATATTCATCATTGAGTCTGCCCTCGCCACCTGCACTTTCGCTGGTAACAGTGGCCCCCGCGGCCATTCCGGTAGTTACAGTAAGCATTCCCGGAGCAACACAGTCGCCAAAAACCTTGTCGAGTCCGCGCCAGAAGCCGTTTTTCATATTATAGATAACAGCGTGGGTAAGCTCATGGCGGAAGGTAGAAAGAAGGGTCTCGCTGAAGACTGCAAGACCTCCGGCACCAGAATCGCCGGTATCGTAAATTGCAATATGATTGTAGGGAACGGCTGTCCAGAAGGCATTAAATTCATCTACCGCAGGAGTAATTACCACCGGCATTCTGAAGGCAGGAGTCAGCCCATACTGAGCCGTTACCTCCTCATACAGACCATCTGCCCTGGTAAAAAGAATTTCTGCACTTTCCCTGCAGCGTTCCGGATAGATTATGTCGAACCACTTTGTTTTTGCAACAAGCAGTTTTTTTTCGCCGGCTAACATTCCGCTATAGGCAAAAAGCTGTGTGCCTATAACAAAGGCGGCAAGCAGAAAAAATATCCGCCTGCAGGCCTTTGTCTTACAGCCTCCAGGGCTGCAAATAGTTTTTTTACATATTCTTGAGTCGTTTTTCTGCATACTTGAAATAAGCCGCTCCTACAGGTGCAGAAATTATAACATAAATTGCACTCAAAATCACAAGACAGAAGAGCTTCTTTGGTAATACAAAAATAACAAGAATTATGACAAGGGCAACCGTGAGCATTGAAAGCAGCATTGACCAGAGAACATTAAAATTCTGTTTGCTGGCTGCCATAGGAGTTTCCCAGTCGAGCTTAGGATTAGCCGTATCAATAAACATATCTATGAAAATCAAAAGAAGAGAAATTGAAGCGGCAACCAGAGTCATAATAAGAATAACGGCTAAAATTTCAAGCAGACTGAAAGGCGGCTGCAAAAGCAGATAAACGGCCAGCAGAATGATTATGGAAATAACATCTGCAATTCCAACATAAAGCATAGCATGCCAGAATTTTACCTTTGTAAGCATATTGAATTTTATTGGCATTGCCTTAAGGTCGTTTAAGGATTTTCCTTCGCGCGAGAAAGAGGTTGTAGCAAGGTTTGCAAAGGTTCCGGAAAAAACTGTAAAACCGGCAAGACCAAGAGTTACAAAGTATTTAATTGATTCAAGATATTCTGCCGGAAGCCCTGCAGCACGAATACGCAGGCTGCCAAGTAATTCTCCAATTCCGCTGCCTGAAGCAATAAAGCCTATTCCAAATGAAAAAACAAAAATTACCGGGAAAAGATATACAAACAGCGGTCCATTTGAAAAGAAGGCCGGCTCGCGAACTACATTGCGGTAATCGCGTACAAAAAGGGCATGGAATACCGAAAGGGAGCGGACATCCTTTTTAATAACCTCTTCTGCTTTTTCTGTAGTAATCTTTTTAGATTTTACATCAGAAAAACCGTTAAGGCTTTTGATATACATATTTCCAACAAGAGGCACAAGTACGAAAAGTACAAGCGAAGCTGTTGCCGCAAGAAGGAGGATAGGAATTATTCTGCCATTGAGAGCACCAGAAATATACATAAAGACCGGAGTTTTTGAGCCGAATTCATAAATCTTATCAATTGAGCTTCCGATTTTATCATTTACAAACTGAGGATTTGTAAAGGAAATTGAAACAGAAGAATTCATCATTCCATAGAACATACAGAAAAGAATAAGCAATACTGTAGCAACTCCGGTAAGAAGCTTCTTTTTACGCAAGGCTGGAATAAAATACAAAATCAAAATAAAAAGAAGATAGATTACAAAAACAGAGGTTACAGAAAAAGCCAGTCCTGTTACCAGAAAGCCAAGATAAAAGAGCGGATTTAAAAGAAGTCCTTCATTAGCTCCGTATACAATTGAACCTATTGTAAACATTCCGACGCCAAAAATTGCATCAGAAACAAAGGAAACTGCAAACTTTGCTCCAAAGAACTGGCCCGGTGTAAGGGGAAGACTCATAAGAAATTCTTCACCTGTTCCAGTGTAATAGGTTGAAGCTACTGAGGTAAAACCGAAGAACATTATTACGGCCACTGCTACCAGTAATGTTACTAAAGGCATCATCTGCTGGTTTCCGTTTGCGGCAAGATACTTATAGGTGCCGAGCATGTAAGCGGTGTACATTACAATCATCATGCCAAAAACGTAAAGCAGAAAAAGAATCAGAAAAATGCTTTTGATAATTCCCTTGGGACCTTTTTTAAAGCCTTCGAAAATTCCTTTAAAAGAGGTAGAGCCCGAATTTAAAATTTTAAAAAGTTTATAAAGCATGGCTGTCCTCTTAGTTTGATTTTTCGTGCTCTGCGGCATAAGCCTTTGCTGTACTGCCTATCAGCTCAAGGAAGATGTCTTCAAGAGACTGTCCTGCTTTTCCGTGCTGCTCTTTAAGCTCGCTCATTGTACCAACAAAAATGAGCTGGCCTTTTTTAATGATTCCAATGCGGTCGCAAAGCTTTTCTGCTACCTCCATAACGTGGGTAGAAAAGAAAACTGCTTTCTGAGCAGCAGCACGTTCACGCATAATTTCCTTAACAATAAAGGCTGCTTCCGGGTCGAGGCCAACCATAGGTTCATCAAGAATCCAGTTCTGAGGGTCTGTGATAAGGCTGGCAATCAAAAAAAGCTTCTGCTTCATTCCGTGGCTGAAGGAAGAAATTTTATTATTAAGCACTTCCTTTAAGCCAAACTTTGTACAGTAGGATTCTATGCGTTCCTTGCGGACATCTGCAGGAACCTTATAAACGTCACCAATAAAGTTAAGATATTCTATTGCCTTGAGGCGCGAAACTGTTTCCGGATTATCCGGTACAAAAGCAAACTGGCGCTTTGCCGCAACCGGGCGCTCTTTAATTGAGATTCCGTCGAGCTCGAGTTCTCCTTCGTCTGCCTGAATGATTCCGGTAAGCATTCGGATTGTAGTTGTTTTACCGGCACCATTAGGTCCAAGAAAACCAAAAATTTCGCCGTTGTTTACTGTAAGCGAAAGCGAATCAACGGCCTTTGCGCCGTCTTTGTTGTAAGACTTTGAAACATTTTTAATCTCAAACATTATATTCTCCTGTAAATCGCCGGAAATGACTTACAGGCTTTTTGCCTCAGGTCCTTTCCGGCCGTTTTGTTTAATATAGAGAATAAAATGTTTTTCCGCAATGACCAGCCCCGCTTTTTAATCAGCGAAGCTTTGAGTTACCTCTTTTGTGCGGTTTCAATGTAACCCTGGGCACTGGTTGGGCGAATCTGGTAGGCTACTACTGGGTTAGTAGTTTTGTTACCATAACTTTTACCATTTGCACTTGTTGTAGAAGTTCCAGGTTCACCGCTTGCTGAATGAGTTGACGCTGTTCCTCCATTTGCAGGAACAGCAAGTACACCAGTTGTTTTATTCTTGTAAACACCTACACTTACACGGTCTCTTGGCGCGTTGCTGTTAGCCGGCACAGGCACCTCTGTGATCTCCCAATAGCCGGTAAATACATCCTCTACCGCTCCTGTCTTTCCGGCTACTGTCGTAACTTCTGCAGGAATTGCTGCGACATTCAGGCTGGCAAGCTTTGGACCAGTACTGCCATAATAACCGATATATGGAATTATCTTGCCTGTTCCACTATCATTTACAGCCTTATCCTTTGCCACATCAATAGTAAGATTTGAACCAACAATTCCGTTTGAGTCTACAATGCAGGAATCTGTTTCTTCTGTATAGTCTGCACCATATGAAGAAAGGTAAGCATAGCGTAAATCACCCTTTATGCTGTCATAAGCTGCAATATGAATACCTCCCTCTATATCTACTGCAAGCTTACCGTATTGACCAGCCCCCTTGAAAATTGTTTTTGGTGTCTGCCAGAAGCTTTTAGTTCCACTTGAGCCTGTAAAGGTTGCAGCTGTAGAATTCAGGGCAATTTTATTATAGGTATACTTTAATTGTCCATGAGTAGAATCATACCAGACCATAATTACAACATCATGGCCGGTAGAATTACCCTGTTTACCATTTGGAATAACCGCAATATCTACATAAGGGCCAGCCTTTCCAAGGGTTGTTGTGGCTGTCTCCTCTTCACTTCCACTTTCTGTGAAATCTTCTGCAATAATCTGGAAATGCGGATAGTAATTATAAACATCGTTTATACCAGTAAGTGCACTGCTAGCACCCTCTACGTAATCATCTGTTATGTAGGAAGTTGAACCATTCGCCCAGCCTTTTGTATCTCTACCAGTCTTTGGATTTTCAGCCCATCTAAAGCGGATTTCGCGATTCAGGTGATCGTAATAAGCCAGATATACGGTAGCAGCAGTCCCTTCACCGGACACTGCAATAGAAGGACTCAATACACGAGCCTTATCAATAAATCTGTTTTCTTCTTTATCTCTAACCACAGTAGCCTGCTGGCCTTTCTTACCTATCTGGCCAATTTCTTCCAGACGCATGTTATGGGACCCCTGCAGAGCACCTCTATCCCAAGTATTACTAACTTTTCCTACCACTCCCCACAAACTACTAAGGAAATTAAAGGTTGATACAGACCAATCCTTATTAATATCTCCGCCAAGGGCCGTTCCATAAGTATTGCCGGCTGTATCATAGGCAAAGCCTGTTGCACTAAGGTTATCCCAGTCTCCTATCCAGGCCTGGTAAGAATTTGTATTTCCATTAGCCATGCTGAAGCGGCGGGCACCACTCTGGTAAGCAAAACCGAGCATACCATTATTCGGGTTAATCTTCATAATTGGGTCAGAAATTACACCGGCACCATAAGGCTTGGCTGCTGTAGAGTTAAATTCCCATACATCAATAATTACATCATCTGTAAGCTTATAGTTGTTTACGGAGTTTGGTTTACGATTGTAGCTGTTTATGCTTGTTGTGTATTCATCTTCTCCTGCTTCCGGCAGGTAAGAGCCACGGGCATCATTATTATTCTTATTATTTATAGATTCAACATCGTCTACAGTTATAGAAAGCTTTCCACTGCCAAAATCTGCAAGGTTAGAATTTACAGGATATACGGCAAAGTCCGAATAGCTTGTACTGGAAGCATTTAAAGTGAGGGTTTTACCATTCTGATCCTTTACCTTTGCCCCCTGCTTAAGGTTGAAACCATAGAAGCCAGGTTTTTCTGTATAAGCAAGCGGATAGTTTCCAAGTGCTGTTCTGTCGTATTCAGAAGAATCTTCTCCTTCTGCCGCATTTGAAGAAAGCTCACTCCTGATACCAAGAATATAAGGAACTATATCCATAGTGAATTCATCTGTAGTGTTTTTTCCGCCATTAGCAGGATAAGCGCCGGAAGCGTTTGGCTGACCTCTGTCTACTGCCTTAGCACTTACAGAAACTCCTTCTTTTGCCTTTGTTGTGCTGAGTTTTTCTGTATCGAGATTCAATACCCAGTGAACTACATGTCCATAATCCTGAGAGAAATATGGAACTTTTTTATCCGGAGAATATTCTTCGCCAAATTCATCCTTTGGAAGAGCTGTAATATAACCTGCTGACAGATATTCACCAAAGGTTGCCTGCTGAATTGTTACAGACCAGCCGTCTGCTTCCATTGTTTTAGTAGCCGGCTTAAGATTTCCATTTGCATAAGCTGCAATCGGGAAGCTCTTTGACCCCAGAGAAACTGTAACCGAAAGATCGTGCAGGAGAACCTCATCGCGGGCAATACCTTCTATTTTGATTTTGCCGGAAACCTTTGGTAAAGAAGATAAGCCTGTACCAGCAAGGTCTGCCGGCAGTTCAATGTGTCCCTTAAGGTCTCGCCAGTCTGCTGCATTTTTAGAATCATAAAGCGAATTGTCCTTCAGACCCTTCCAGTAGAATGGAATAACATTATTTTGAGGCGCAGTTGTATCTATAAGAAGAACATCCATAATTACATTCATTGTAGCAACAAGAGGACAACCTTCTGTTGAGTCTGCTATCTCAAATATAAACTTCTGATTATTGCCAGCCAGAATACCGGTAGAAACCATATCTGCTACTTCAAGTACAATATCATTTGTTTTGTTTATCGGCATATCCTCTTGTGTTACAGCTGTTCCAAGAGGCTTTGAGGCAGAATAGGTATAATATGGATCTGTTTCCCAACCGTTTCCGTCCCGCTTTGCAATCTTATAGGTATAAGAAATTGCACCGTAACCACCTATAATTTCCGGTACAATTTTTGTTTTTCCCTTTACTTTAAGGGCTGCTGCAGGATTTTCTGCTGTAGCGGTATCAGGGAAGGTAACATTAACGGCACGAATCTGCTTATTGCCGCTGTTTGTTTTGTAACCGCCGGCAAAGGCATTGTGGTAGGAATCCTTCATTTCATACGAATCTACCTGACCATTACCGTCGTCATCTGTTCCAAGTGTTATACCGGCAATACGAGGAGCCTTGTTTTGAACTATACATTCAACCTCTTCTGCCCTATAATTTCCGGCTCCATCAAAGACTACATAATTAAGATAAGCCTTTCCGTCTGGTATTTTCTTAGAATCAATCTGGGCACTCCAGATGTAGGTTGTACCCTGTGTAATTAACGACTGCTTAAGTAAGGTTTTATTATCATCTGCGTTTCCATTAACTACAGAGGCTCTTGCAAAATAAACTTTAATTCCATTTGCATTACCAGGAATTCCATCTATTGTGACAGAAGTGCCGGATACTGCGGTTACTGAATAAATTGCTCCATTTACCTTTGCAAGACTTCCTACATGAATGTCTGCATCGGCAGCAGTAAGTGTAATATTTGTATTACTTACATTTGCTGTAACTTCCTTCCACCATAAACCTTCACCAGAAGTGAGATTTGAGATGCTTGTGCTGTTTCCTGTTACACTGGAAATAATTTTTGAATCCTTCTTAAAATAGAAGGCTATGCGTTTTACACCAGTCTGATTTACACCAGATACTGCAGCTTCTGTTGCAACTGAGCCAAACTCATAATATCCGTTTGAGTTGAATACACTGCTATCTATCTTATAACGTGCATCACCGGCAGAAATTATTTCCGGCTTTTTGTTATCGTAGAAGACTTCAAAATCCCTGTCTGTTGCTTTAGGATCAGGATTAGAATCGTCATATACAGTCATGCTGATTTTTGTAGCACCTACTCTGTCGTCTGTTACTTCACCAACCGGGAAGCTGAACAAGACTCCATTAGAAGCTGCACTGCCTGAACCTATAGTTTTTTCTGTAATGTAAACTCCATCTTCTGCAGCACTGGTATTATTGCTTACTGTAACTTCTTTTCTGGCAGCACTATCTTTTTTATAAGAGATTTTTGCTACTCTGGTATCATCTGTGGCACAGCCAACAAGATACCATTTTCCCGAAACATTGATTCCGTCTTCATATGGAAGGTTTCTTTCAACTGCATCGGTCTTAAAGCTTATGTTTCCATCTGCATCTATGCTGTTGATTCCATTTATTGCAGTATAGCTTCCTTTCCACTGAATAAGTCTGAGGTTCTGTTTTACAACAGGACTCGTTTTATCTATTGTTACAATACGGGTTAATGTTCGGCTGATATTTGGCGGTGTTTCTGTATCCTTTGCCTGAACAGTTATTGTTACATTTCTTGAGTCTTCGTTTTGTCCAAGCAGGTCTGTTACCTTTACAGGACAAGTCCAGCCGGCACCTTCAAGAGTTACAGGCTTTGCAACACCGTCGATTTTGAGAATTACTTCGGCTATAGGATGGGTTCCCATTGCTGTTCCCATAAGAGTTACATTTCCACCAAGCACGGCTTTTTTAGAAGGATCTGCCGGTTCTACAGGATAGGTCATTACAACCTTAGGTCTGTCGCCCTGCGGGTCCCAGTAAATGAGACGATGATCTTCTTTTTCATTACCGGCAGCATCAACTGCTTTTACATGAAGCCAGAGATATACTATATTTTCAAAGCTTCCTGTGTTTATTGCAGTATCTTCTGTAATTCCCATTTTTGACAGCCAGCTGTTAAGCTTGTCGGAATGAAGTCCTGTATTGTTGTCTGTATCTCCATCAAACATAAGCTGGAAGCTCATCTGCATTTCATCTTCATTTGTGCTTACAGGCTTATACTTACAAATGTCCTTTAAGGAAATCTGATTTTCAGGAATTCCCTGCTTTTCTACGCTTTCATTATCCGGTTCATAATATTTATATTTCCAGGTAGTTGAAGTAGTCAGAGCATCTGGTGAAGTATTGAAAGGAGACACTGAATAGTAGAGCTTAACATATTCATCAATTGTACCCTCTTCGCTTATTGAGCCACTCTGCTCTGTTTCTTTTTCCGGATTACTTACCTTTATTACCGGCTTTTTATTATCAATTGTAAAGTAATTGTCTAAGTTCTTTTCACGGCCGGCAACATCTGTTGCAGTCAATCTGATTTTTAGAATTCCATCATAAGCTGTATTGCTGCAAGGAATAAGGGCATAATAGGTGTCTGGCTGAGCAGCATCTGTAGATTTTTCAGCAGATATTTCTGTAATCGGATCTATCTCATCATTTAAGAAAAGCTTTGCCTTAACATTGGCTATGCCGTTTGTGTCGGTTGCGGTCATTCTCAGCTTAATGGCTTTTGTTTTACCACCAAGGATTATTTCTGAGAATTTCTGGGTTATTTCTGCTGCATTTTCTACCGGCGTAAAGACTCCTGTATCAGAAACACTACCCTTTGTAATTCCTTCGAGTGTAATGTCTGGTCTTTCAAGGTCTATTCTTGTGATAAATACCTGACCCTTATTATCAGCTGCTATTATTTCAGTTCCGGAAGAGTCTTTGATGCGTACTCTATCCCAGGCTCTGACAACAGGGGCTGAAGCAGAAACCGGATTCGAGGTAAAATCCTTTCCTTTAGCGTCTTTTACCTTAAAGTAAATTGTCTTTAAGCCGTCTGTAAGGTTTTCAATTTTACCATTTGTAATTGAATTCCAGCTTGTTCCTGCATTTGTTGAATATTCTGCAGAAAGCACACTTCCATCATCGTCTGTAATGTTTACATAAAGAATTGATTTGTCGTAAATATCATTATTCTTTGCATTTGTAATTGTAATTACAGGCCTGTCGGAATCGCGGTCTATTTTACACTGTAAAACCTCTGCCGCTTTTATTGACGAGGTATTTACGCTTTTATTTCCGGCCTCATCCTCAGCCACCACAAGCACATAAATATCCTGTGAAGCAGCGGTTGCAGCTATGAGAGTTGAAGCATAAAAATCTATATCTTTAAAGCTGTAATTATAAATTGCACTGGTAGAAGCACTGTAGCTGGTATTAGCTGCAGGCACCTGAGGCGATTGTGGAGCGGCCTGTGTTGTTATTACACTTACAGGCTCTCCCCAGGCTGTAAGCTTTGACGGGAAGGTATTCGTCTTCTTTGTAATATAAAGCGAAACTGATTTTGGTGTATTGTTTTCTATAACTGTTCCGCTTACATTATTGAGTCCGTTCAACTGGTCACCCGCCAGAGGATATAAAGGCACAACTTCCGGAGCCTTTTTATCTATCTTGAGGGTTGTAACTGTCTGTTTATTTGTATTTCCCTTTTTATTAAGCTCTGCCCAGTCTTCGGCCTCCAGCACGACAACAGGAGAATCTGAAGTACCATAGTTAAACCAGCTGCTGGCTGGAGTAACTTCTACCTCCCATTCTACATAGGCCGCAGCATCTGCCAGAGAACAAGGCTTTGATTTTGCAGTATCTATATAGCTTGTATAGGTAAACTTCGCCTTTGAATTTGTAATTGTCTTTGAGCCTGTGGAATCATTTCCACTTACACTTGTTCCTTCAAGCTCTGCTGTATCAGCTGAACTTATAATTTCCTGTCCGCCAATTTTTACTGTAAGGCTCTTTAAGCCCGAAGCAAGATCCTTTGCAGTTCCCTTAAAGGCAAAAGGTGTTGTTCCATTTGTAAGAATTGAGCTTGCAGCTTCTGAGCTGACCTCTGGTTCTGTGTTATCGGCATGTATAGAGAGGATAACCGGGAAGCCTTCATTTTTACAGTTGTCTACAGGAACAAGAAGCAAAAGATTTGTTGTGGTATCTGAAGTCATTGCAAAATTTGTGATTGTAGCTTCTGCTTTAATACCATATCTGTCGCCTGCCCCATAAAGGGTGTACTTCTGGCGGTTTTTAATATCAAATTCAGACCAGCCGTCTTTATTCCTGAGCTTTTCATAAACTGTTTTTATTACTGTTTCTGCATCAAGAATTTTCTGGGCCTTCTGAGCATCAGTTAATCCACTTTCTTCAATAGCAGCCTGTCCTGCTGCTGCTATTACTGCTGCTTTTTCTATTTCTGCAATCGAATAGGTAATCTCTGCAGGAAGAGTATTATTTGCAGAAATGAGATAGTATTTAACCTCGGCTACTCCACTGATTTCTTCTATATCTGTGTTTTCGCGGACATCCTGTGCTGTGTTCTTTGCTGTAGCCTGTCTTACAAAGAGCGAGAAGGAAGTACCTGTTTCCTGGCCAAAGGAATACTGGCTGTATTTTCCTAATTTATCCCAGCCTTTGGTTAAATCTCCAAGTCTCAATAAATCGTATTTGAAATATTTTTTTCCGCGGAAACTGTAACCTGCATCATAAGCACCCTGAACAATAAGAGGAGGATTTTCATCGAAGATGAATTTTAAGCTTGTTTCTGTTTTATTTCCGGCCTTGTCGTAAGCTGTAATTTTTACGGTTGCTTCTGTACTCTGCCAGTTTTTCAGGTCTATATTCTCAAAGCTCCAGCTGGAAGCTGTTGTTGTATAAGTCGCTGCAGCCGGAAGCCGTTCAGAATTTTTGTTTCCTGTAATAACGAGCTCGGTATGGTCTACAACAAAGTTATCTGTTGAAGTTCCACTCAGTGTAATTTCTCCATCTGTTTTGTTTCTGATGTAATAATTTGTACCTGTCTGATATGGACTACCAGCATTTGTTATACTCTTGATATTAAGCTTAGGAAGCTCTTTGTCTTCAATAAGTGTAAAGGAGTCTTCTGTTATTGTATTGCCTGCTGTATCCTCACCAAAAATTTCGAGCTTACCGGAAGGAAGCTTATTTGTTGAAGAATCCTTTGTAATTTCAAGGCTCCAGGCCTTTACTGCAACCGAACCTTCTGTAAAGGAGCTTATTGGTGTAAGGCTTGCAAAATCTGTTGAAGCATCAACTTCGCTTGTATAATATTTTGGAGACAGGGCTTTTGTACTTCCGCCAATTTTAAAGCTTAAAGCCTTTACCCCGCTTAAAGCATCATGATAGTTTCCGTACAGTGTAAGCTTTTCTGTATTTACATAAATAGTTTTATTACTTGAAAAATCAAGGCTTCCTGTTTTATAGCTTACGAGATCCAGGCTTGGTTTTGTACTGTCTATTGTTAATGTTATTTCTTTTTCTGTAGATTCATTTCCGGCATTGTCCATAGCCTTTATGTACAGTTTATCTGCATCTACAGAAGCAGAGTCTGCAAAATCTGCAGAGGCAGTCCAGTTTAAAATATCTCCGTTAGCATTCTGATTCTTCTTCATAGAAGACCATTCGCCATTATTCTTTTTGAATAATACAGAAGCAATTTGTGAACCACCCTCATCGGAGGCAAGAACTGTAAGACTGAGAGTTTTTGTGTTACTGCATACAATTGAAGCCGTATCCGCCAGCTTTTTGCTATTTACGGTAATAGAGTTAAGCTTTGGCTTGTCATTATCAACCTTATATTCAAGGCTCTTTACAGCCTGATAGCCGTATTTATCTGTTGCAGTGTAAGTAACGGAATAGGTGTTGCTTGCTGCCGGAAGTGTGATTGTATCACTCCAGGTCCAGTTTGCTTCACCCGCGCCGGCAGGGCTTACTGCGGCAGGCTGTGTTATATTCGAAGATGTGGACGGCTGTGCAGAAATCGAACAGACTGAGCTGCCTTCTGTAAGCTTTCCATTTATTTTAATAGTTGGAGAAAGTTTCTTACTGTAATAAGCCTTATTTTCAGCAGGAGCAAGCTCGTTGAAAACCGGTGCTCCCTCGTCTACTGCAATTACAAAGCTGTTCGAAATGCTTCCTGTAGCAAGCCCTTCTGTATCTTCCACCTCTATTTTTATTTCATATTCTCCCTCTGGTAAAGCTACAGTAAAATCAAATGGATAAGGTTTAATTTCTATATCATTTTTTTCTGTAAGAAGTGTAAAGCTGTCTGAGCTTCCGGCTTTTCGGTAAGAAACCTTTATACTTCCAATTCCATCATCATCATCTATCTGGGTAGAAATTTTTTCTCCCGGTTTTAAGATGTTTTTATCCTTTGTTATAGCAAGGGGGTCATTCAGGCTTGTGTCCAGGTTGCTGTTCTGTGGATCTATTTTTGGTCTGTCGGTTGACTGATCTACCTTAAAGTCCTTTGATACCTCTGTTTTATTATCAACAGTATCTGTAGCTGTTATTGTAAATCTGTATTTTTTCCCATCGCCAAAAACTGATGTATCAGTTGTGTCTATTGCATTCAGACCATTCAGAATCCAGGCACCATTGGTATCTGGATTTATTGTTCCGCTTTTTACTGCTGCTCCGGTAACGGCTCCTGCTGCATTAAGGCGATAAATATTATATTTTACATCCTTAAGCTCACAGCCGGAATCGAATACGCTGCCGCTTAGGGTTACTGTTCCGTTTACACAATCTTCGTCTGCAGAATTTTTTACAAGCGGAGTAATTGAGTCTATTTTTGTTTCCGGCCCTTTGTTATCTGCGAAAATAGTAAGGGTTGTAGAGCCTGTGCCATCGGTACTATCCTGGGAACAAAGGGTTATAACATACTTATATTTTCCAGGCGCCGAAGGAATAAGAGAGCCGGAAGCTTTTTTCTTAAGCTTAATTGAATAATTAAAGTCGTAGGCTGTGCCGGTAATTACAGGGGCTTCTACCTCATACTGTACTGAAACCGGAGTATTATTTGTAGAAGAAGCATCTGTTACTTCAAAACCACTTATGTAAAGCTGTTTTGCAGGGTCGGCACTCAGATCTTCTATTTCTGATTTGATTGTTCCGGTAATTGTAATACCGTCTGTATTTATGCTCTTACCAAAAACGGTATCATCAAGTGGAGAATTACAGGTGATGTCTGGAGCCTTTACGGCAGAGAAAAGCATAAAGCCGAATCTCTTGCCGTTTGAAATTACAGGAGTTCCATTTTTATCCTCACCTTCTACTACAAGCTCGTAAAAATGATTTGGCTTAAAAAAGCCTGTTGAATTATCTACTGAAAGCTCCGGATTTAAAGATGAACTTTCGCCTGTTAATGAGCCCTTTGCTGCAAGTACAAGACACTGACTTTCATCTTTAGCAGCGTCTGGGTCCATACCAAGATGATAAATCTTTACACTGACTGTTTCATTTTTAATAAGCACACCATCGGTTCCGGCATTTATAATAACCGGCAGCTTTCCACCTGCCTGTACAGTCTGTCCAAAGGTCTTTTCTACAGTATTGTATTCAAAGCCGCTTAAAATCCAGTAAGGGTTGTTTGCCGGATTCAAATTAAATTTTGAAGAGCTTACTATTGAAAGCTCTGTACTTGAAGCACTGAAACCATTTTTTGCCAGAAGAGCGGTAATCTGTGGAATTTCATTTTTTGTATAATTCTTTGTTGTACCATTGATAATTTCCATTATCTTCTGGGCATTTATATTATAGGTATTTTCATCAGAAAGCTTTTCGCTAAAGTCATCGCTGTTTATATAATAAACGGTAGTTTTGTTGCCTTCTCCGCTTCCCTTATCTTTTGGATTCTGGTAAAGCTTTGCATTATCTTCCAGAAGGAAGCCGCAGTAATAAAGACGGTCGTCGGTTTCGTCGTTGTCTGCGCCGTCTCCATAAATGGCAATATAATTATTTCTGTATTCCTGTAATTTTGCTTTTTCCTCTTTCGGAGCATTTTCAATATCAGAAAGGCTGTAATATCTTGCAATTACAAGAGGACTGTCTGCAGACATGGCATTAAAACCGCTTACAGAAAGAGAACGGGTTTCTGTATCTATAAAGGACGAAGTTGTATTATTAAAGCGTCTGTAATAAATGGTGAGCTTTGCTGTACTGTGTTCTTCTGCAATATCACCTGCAAGATTAAAGGTTCTTCCGTATTTCTGGGCTGTTTCTGCACCAACTGCCAGCGGCTTTGAAACAATAAGCACCGGCGCTGTGTTGTCTATAAAAAGAGGAATTGTAGCCTTTTGACTGGAGTTTTTAGCCTTATCCTTTGATACCGCTGTAATTATATAGTCTCCATCCGGAAATTCCCATTTTTTATAGCTGTCGTAAACAGTAAAGTTTCCTTCTGCTTTTTTGTTGAGAGTTACGGTCCATTTTTCTTTTTTATCATCCAGAATTGCTTTATAAGGTCCAAAGGTCTGCTTTGTTGAAGCATTCTGAAGGGTAACGCTTACACTATCTATAGAAAGGTCATCGGAACATTCTCCGGCCACTACAAAGGAATCGCGGACTATGGCATTTTTAGGAGGATAATTGATTTCAACCTTCGGGCGGTCTGTATCTACCGCAGAGCCCATACCAATCTCGCAGGAAATTATGGTCATTGCAGAAAGAGTAAGGGCTGCCAGAAGTGCTGTCTTAAAAAGCTTGTTTTTCATGTTCATCTTAAAAGTCTTCTTCATTTTCTTACCTCCTTAGTCCTTTTTCTGCGCCGTTTCTATACGCTCGTTTACACCATCGGTGTTTAATATCTGGTAGGCGGCAACAGGGTTTGCCGTTCCGTTACCCCAGCAGGTTCCAGAACCGGCCTTGGCCGTATTTGTACTTCCAGCTTCAGTAGCCGTTACTGAATTTGTCCTTTTTCCTGAAGAATCCTTCCAGACTCCAACGTTTACACGGCTGTCGGCTTCGATCGTCTTTTCTTTATCATCAAGATTTATCAGGTTGCTTGCAGACGGAATATAAGAAACCTCCCAGGTGCCGGTAAACTTACTGCCATATGATCCAGCTCCACGGGCCTTATTCAAATATGCAAGCTTTGGCATTTCTGAGCCAATATAAGAAATATATGGTATTGGGGTATCACCATCGAGAGCTACATCAAGAGTCAGGTGGCCTCCAACATTTCCGTAGGTATCTACATCGTAAACTGTAACTGTAGCATTTTCCTCATCCAGAGCAGTATAATCTGAAAGGTATGCATACTTTACACCACCTTTTTTGTTTTTTGCAGCAATATGTACACCACCATTTGCATCGAATTTAACCTGACAGTATTCGCCTCCACCGGTGAAGATTGTTTTTGCAGGATTCCATCCATCAGTTTTTAATCCGGTAGTACCTGAAGCAGGATTTGTGTTATAGGTATACTTCAAAGCATTTGCGGTTTCGTCATACCAGACAAGAACCACAATATCTTTATTTACAGCATTCGTACCTGTACCCTTCTTAACATCCATAGAAATATATTTACCTGCATTGCCTAAAGGTGTTCCACTATATCCTGATGTATTATTACATGCTATTACCTGAGAATTCTCTGCATTTGCGTCTCCACCACCGGAATCATTCTTACCAAATAATCCCCAGGAGCTTTTAGAATTACCGCTTCTATAACATAACCTGCCTGAATAACTGTTATAATATGCCATATAAAGATTTCTTCCAGAGTTTCCATGATCTGTAGCTGCAAAAGAAGCCCCTTTAAGCTTATAACGAAGGTTATTACCTCCCTCCTTGGCTTTATCAATTATCTTTTTATCATGTGTAACTGTATTACCCATTGTAACAATATGAACATAATAGTCTGCGCCTTCTGTACCTTCACATTCAAAGCCATAGGCATTTCCACTATCATCATAGGTAAATCCGTTACCTGCATGATAGTCACCATCTTTTACACCTTCCATTTCCCCATTATAAGAATTTTTCAAACCATTTGGCATTGCGTAGCGCATTGGTCCACTCAGGAAGGCAAAACCGATAATTCCTGAAGAAGGATTTATCTTCATAATTGGCTCATCAACACGACCAGAAGCATTTGGTCTTGCTGCATCAGGATTAAAATGCCACATATCCAGCTCTACATCATCTGTAAGAATGTAGTTTGTTGTCTGGTTCGGTGTATGATTATAGAAGTAAGTATTGTAAGCATTGTAAGTTGTTGAAAGTCCATAATCTTTAGCAGTAGAGTTTGCTTTTATAGGATCTTCTTCTGTTGCACTGCCCTTTGCACCGTTGTAGTTTTTATTGTTAAGACTTTCTATTGCATTTGCGCCGGTTCCAAACTTAACAGACACCTTACCGCTGGTAAAGCTGCTGAGTGCGTCAGTTTTGTAAACCGTAAAGCCCTGTTCTACATATTTTGCAGCCAGCTTATCTGTAGCATCCGGAGCTCCATAGCTTACCGAATTACCGGCTTTATCGTAAAAACTTCCACCCTTAAGGTTAAAGCCGTAAATATAGATTTCCTCGTTTTCATCAACCGGGTAACGGCCAAGTGCAGTTCTATCAAATTCGGAGGTATCTGCCTTTCCAGACTTTGTAGAAAGGAAGGTCTTGAAGCCAAGAATATATGGAACAACATCCATTGTGTATTTACATGAATGGTCCTCGCTTCCAAGTGTGCCACCAGTCTGACCGACACTTGCTGCCCCATTATAATTAAAGTTGTTTGGAGAAGTATATGAAAGCGTGTTGTCTGCATCATCAATTGCAGTTGCAGTAGGCTTACCACGGTCTTTTGCAGAAACTGTAATTACAAAGCCTGTTTTTACAGGTGTACCACTTCCATTGCTGCCGGCAAGCAGTCTGTTTGTATCAAGAGTGAGTACCCAGTGAACAACGTGTCCATATTTTTGAGAAATAAACGGCATTGCTTCATCTGCTTCTCTTCCTTCTGGAATTGCAGTTTTTGTTGCAGCCTTGTATTCGCCGTAGCTTGCTTTTTTGATTTCTACCTTCCAGCCGTCTGTTTCCAGAGTTTTGTTTGCCGGCTTAAGACTACCGGTAGAAGCAGCATCATAAGTTGCCAGTATTATATCTGAAGCTGCACCATTTATATTTGCAGCAAGCTGTGTAATAAGTGTATCATCGCAGGCAATACCTTCTACCTTGATTATACCCGAAACCTTTGGATTAAGGCTGTTTACCCCTGTTGTACCGCTAAAGATATTTACGCCGGCTTCTGTTTTTGCCTCGTTCAAATCTTTTGGCAGCTCAATATGACCCTTAAGATCTCCCACTGAAACAGGCGTTTCTTTATTGCTGTAAACGGAATTTTCGGTAAGGCTCTTCCAGTAGAACGGCATAATGTAATTCTTTGCAGGGTTTGCATCTCTAAGAGCTACATTCATAATTACATTAAGGGTTGCAGTCTGCTGATTTGAAGTATCAGCGGCTGTGCGGCCAGGTGTAGAATCCTTTATTGTAAAGGTAAACTTCTGTTTAGAAGCATCCTCTATTTCTTTTCCACCAACCTTAACAATGAATCTGGAAACAGGCAGCGTAATGGTTGCAAGTCCTGTACCACCTGTTCCTGCAGCAAAGGTTGAATCATCAGATTTTGTACCCAAGCCAAATTTTGTTGCAGTGTTCATTGTATAATAAGCACTGCTTGCACCGACTTTGGTAACGGTAAAGGTATATTTTAAATCTTCATTTCCACCAAGAATTTCCGGCTGAATTATTGTTTTTCCCTTTACAGTTATAATTGCGTCGCCGTTTGCTTCTGCATAGGTTACTTCTGAATTCAGGCTTTCAATCTTTGCAGTATCCTCAAGGAAATACTTAGTTATAAATTCATCGTCCTCGTCCTTAACCTGCTTGTCGCCATTCTGATCTGTACCAATTTTGAGTCCGGCTATACGTGGAGCATTATTCTTTACAGTACACTGAACAGTTTGTGGACTTGAAGCATTGCCTGCCTTATCAAATACAACATAGTGCAAATCTACTGGACCATCATCGAGGTTTCTTGAATTGACATTTGCACTCCAGGCATAAGAAGCTGTAGTATTTGTTTTACTTACAGCAAGACTTTCTATGAGGTTATCCTTATCGTCGTAAGCAGAACCATCAGAATCTTTGTAGTAACCCCAGCCGATTTCATCTGTAATAAGTTCTTTTCCCTGTCCTTCGACAATAGGATTATCTATAACATTTGCAATTGCAAAATATGCTGTTGAGGCATCACCCGGTGCTTCATTAAGAGTAATAACCTTTGTCTGTACATCTGTAATTCTGTAAATTGTTCCATTAATCTTTGCAAGACCACCTACATGAATGTTTTCATCTGCTGCGGTTAAAGTAACAGCTGCACCACTTACAGTTACTCCTGTCTTTTCCTTCCACCAGAGACCTTCAGAACCCTGGTCAACCTCACCAGTATTTATCTTGTTTCCAGTCTTATCATTCTGGATCATTACATCATAGAAGCTTTTGTCTGTGGCTGTTGCCCGGGTAAACCAGAAGGCTATTTTATCAACTCCTGTCTGTTCTACATCGCCTACCTTATCCTCGTTAGCAACCGAACCAAAGGTATAAAAGCCGTTGTTATTTACAATGTCTTCTGAAATTTTATAGCCTGCTCCTGTAGTAGTAAGAACCGGCGCCTTATTATCTATTTTTACAGTAAATTTCTTTGGTACAGTTTTTGGAGCAATATCCTTTTTTTCAGTTGCGGCAAAATCAACTTCCTTCTGTCCTACAAACTGATTCAGGCTGCCATCGCTATTCTTTTCACTTACACCAATAGGAATACAGAAATAATAGCTCTTTGCATCCATAGGGCACACAAAAGTATCAGGTGAACTTTCCGGATAAGAATATGAAGCTCCGGCAGCGGTAACAGCATCACTTCCATCTATCTGAACCTTCTGGATTCCGTTGTCATCGCTTACAGTACCAACTATATACCACTTACCCTTAAGACTTACTTTATCTGTGTAATTTCTAAGAGCCTTGTAGCTTCCGGCCTTTATAGAAATTGAGCCCTTTCCGTTAGCATCTGTTGTTACAACAATTCCACCCTTAGTATTTGAACTGCTGTATATGCTTCCGTTGTAGCCGTCTTCCCACTGAACGAGTGTCACAGTCTGCCCAATTACCGGAGTATCCTTATCTATAAAGAGGCTGCGGGTTTCATAACCACTGTAAGAACCTTTATTATCCTTTGCATGAACACGTATTGTAATTGCCTGCTTGTCGACACCTTCTCCAGGATCCAGTTCACCGTTTACGTTGATGGCATGATACCAGCTGGAACCACTTACTGTAGCTTCCATTGGAGTTCCATAGCTTGCGCCGCCATCTTTAGAAATTTCTACATATACCTTGCTTATCTGATTTTTACCTGTAGCGGTTCCCATAAGTGTAATTGGTCCACCAAGGGTAAGACCATTTTCACCCGGATAACCTATTGCCGTTACAGGGCTCTGTCCACGAGGATCAAGAAGAATTGTACGCGCCTCTTCAGAAACGTTTCCTGCAGCATCCTTTGCCTTTATGTACAAATAAAGCTTTACAATTCTGCTGAAAGGATTTTCAGATCTGTTAATAGCATCTGCAGTAGTAATGCCCATATCAATGATCCAGTCGTTTAAAAGGGCTGAATGTATTGTTGTACCAGAAGGGCTTTCTGTATCTCCGTCGAAATAAATGTAGAAGAGATTTGTTCGTGTTTCTACAGGGCATATATAGGCACACTTTTGATAGAGGCCGGCTGTTGTTAATGCTACAGCAGAACCTGTATTTCCGATATAATCATAAGAGAAGCTTGTAGTTGAAGTATAAGTTTCCGGAGAATTTGTTATTTTTCCATTTGAATCTCTTTGTGGAGGAATTGGAGAAATTGCATAATACAGGGTAGAAACTTCGTTGAAATTTCCTGTTCCGGTAACTGCACCACTTAAATAGCTTGAGTCCGAAGGGCCTGTAAGTTTGATTTCCGGATTTGTATTATCCAGTGTAAAGGACTTTACGTCAGAAGAAGTCATTCCTTCCGCAGCATCTTCCTTTGCAGAAACCTCTATTTTAAGAGTACCATTACCTGTATTGCATGGAATTATTACAAAGTATTCATCGTTTGTACCCGTTGAAGCTGCAGTAAATGGTGAACCCGCAAGCGGACTATCATCAAGAGAAACTGTTACCTTTGCAGATGCAGGATCAACACCTATTCCTTCATCTGTAGCAGTAAAGCGTATTTTTGCATATTTTGCTGTTCCACCAAGAACCAGGTTTGCATAACCGGTGGTTATTTCTTCGCCATCAGCAACAAAGGAAGCAGCATTCGGACTTGTATATGCCTTACCCTTTGTTATTCCTTCAAAAACAACCTCAGGAGGATTTGTATCTACATTCAGGTAAAGGGTTGAATCTGCAATACTGTTATCTGCTGAATCTATAAGCTTTATTCTTTCAAAAGATTTTTCGGCTGTTGAATTAAACTCATCAGTTGTTACCTTATCTTTAATAAAGAATTGAAGCTTCATTTCATTCTGAATCTGCTTTCCGCTGGCATCCACCGGCAGAGTTATTGTTCCGCTTCCACTGCCATTCAGAATAATCGTTTGTTTATTAACAATTACAGTATCGCCTTTGATAATGCTGTATTTTGCATATTCAATTCCATCATCATCCGAAATATTGAGATTTATGATTTTATTTGTGAACAATAAAGGAGCATCTTTTGTAACCCCGCTTAAAGAAATATCTGCAATGGTTACTATAGGCCGGTTCGAATCATAATCTATATTATAGGTTTTTGAATTATTATAAGCACTTTCGTTTCCGGCAATATCAGAGGCAACAACAAGGACATGAATTTTTCCTTTTCCTGTTGTTGCATCCGCATAATCCTTCATGTCTATATTTTCAAATTTATAACTGTAAAGGGCAGAAACTGGCACTGTATCAGATTTTTCAATTTCTGCTTTTGCACTTCCCCAGCCCGCCTTTGTCGTTGGCGCAGTATTGGCTGTAGAAATATAAAGGCTTACCTTTTCCAGCTCATGAATATCTGAGGCTGTTCCCTTAAAGGTCTGAAGACCATTAAGCGGATTTCCTGCCGAAGGAATCGGATCTGTAAGTTCAACTTCTGGTGCGGTTTTATCTATAAGCAGCTGACCGATTTTTTCAGTTTTATAATTTCCGCTGTTGCTGTGTTCCGCCCAGTCTTCTGCCTCTAAATTGAAGTATGGGTTCTTTTTGTCAGCAAAGCTTTCATCACTATTCGGAGTGATTTTTGCAGTCCACTTTACAAAGGCTGCAGCACTGTTTAAAGAGCGACGGCTTACTGTTACCGTTGCATCATCAGGCCCATTTCCCGGGTCAGAATCATAACCGGTAAAGGTAAACTCGCCGTAGCTGTTTGAAAGAGTAATCTGAACTGCATCATCCTGGTCTGGCTCTGTAGCTGCATAGGCACTTCCAGTCCATTTTTTAGCAGTAACAGTAAGACCGCTGCCTGCATTTGTAACCGGAGGATTCTTTGTATCAAACTCAAACAATGGCTGTGTTTTTGTATTTATAAAAAGGCGCAGAGCCTTTAAGCCGGCATCAAGATCCTTTACGCTTCCACTGAGGGTAACAGGGCTGCCGTTTGTAAGAATATTTCCGTTTACCTTTGTGCCCGTATATTCATTAAATTCAATTACCGGCTGAGTCTGATCTACAAGCACCTTAAGCAGCTTTGGCTCAGACTTATTGCCACAGTTATCTGTTGCACGAACAAGAAGAAGATTCTTTTTGTTCATTCCCTGTGTATTTGTAAAGCCCGAAATTGTACCGCTTACCTTAAGACCTTTATGCTCTGCCGTGTCTCCTTCATAATAGGTATAACTTGTATAACCATACTGGGCTGCTGTTTTTTCAGCTTTTAAGGTACCTGTAATTAAATCATCAGAAGGCTCTTCGCTCCAGCTTATGCTTTCGGAGTCTGCCTTTTCTGCAGTAAGCAGCTGATATTCTATTTCATCAAAGCTGCTGCCCTCTTCTGTGTAATAGAAGGTAAACATTATTGAAGAAAGCTGTCCGTAAGAAGTTTCACTATAAACGCCCTGTCCGATTTTTACAGCAGAATACTTTTCTACCGGTGTAGCCCGGAAGGTATAGGCTGGAGAAAACTTTGACTCTTCAAAATGAAGGACAGGCTCTTTTTCATCAAAAATGAGATTCAAGCTTAACGTTGAAGTATTACCAGCTTTGTCTTTTGCGGTAAGTGTTGCTACTGCACGCACAACCTCAGTCGACCAGCCGGACATATCAAGATTTGCAAATTCCCAGCTTGAAACGGTTTTTACAGCAGGAGAAAGCTTACAGCTGTTTCCTGCAGAGCTGCCATCTGCCTTATAGCCCTGTATTACAAGCTTTGTTTCACTGATATTAGAATCTGCAGAAATTCCGCTTATTGTAATTTTTCCATCTTTTTTATTTCTGAGATAATAAGAAACATCTGTAGCCTTATATACTTCTGTTAAGGCTGTTTCTCCCTGCTTTTTATTTTTAATTGAAAGTCCGACAATATCCGGCGGAGTTACATCCTTTGTTACAGAAATACCTGAAGCAGTAACAAAATTTCCTGCCTTATCTGCACCCTTTACAAGAAGAGCAGCGCCAGAGAGAGTGTCATCAAGCTTATTTGCCGGGAATTCAGCCTTCCAGCTGGCGGTATTTGCGGAAACTGCATTTGCCCAGCTTAAAGAAGTCCAGCTTGTATGTGTGTCATCAATTTCATCATCTGAATATTGAATTGATGAAGGTGTAATATCTGTACCACCAAGACTAAAGGTAAGTGCTTTTACTCCACTTGGACTATCGCTGTAACTTCCGTAAACTGTTAATTTTTCATTGGCTTTTACATATACAGTTCCATTAACTGCTTTAATATCACCCGACGCAATCTGATAAGCCTTTTGCAAAAGCTCCGGCGGCTGATTATCTATGTCTACAGAAATGCTGTCGGTTTTTGTGTTTCCGGCTTTATCTGTTGCACGGATATAAACTACCGCGCCGGAAGCATCATCGATTGAAACATTTTCCGACCAGGTGTTTCCAGACTGTGTCATTTCCACAGCTGGCGGATTTGTAAAGGCAGGGTCCGTAGAATATTCTACCTTGCTCACTCCAGAATGCTGGTCTGTTACTACTACAGAAAGAGGAAGGTTTCCGTTATTCCACCAGCCGGTAAAGTCTGTATTATTAATTTTTTTCGAACTTATTGCCGGTTCGGTTACATCAACAGAATAAACAATTGACCAGCTTGAGCTCTGTCCATATTTGTTTGTGGCGGTGTATTTTACTGTATATTTACCTGTTACAGAAGGCAGGTTAATAGTGTCGCTCCAGGCAGCTCCTGTGTTTGTATTAAGGGAAGCTGCTGGCGGCTGACTTATGCTTGAAGAAGGCAAAGAAGCTGTTTGCGGTGTATGCTCATAAGTAATTGTAACCGCACCAGTTTTATCTTTAATCTTTCCATTTACCTTAAGAGTGCCTTTTACATAGTTTGATTCACTTGATTCTGGAGTTACATTTTTGAATTCCGGAGCCTTGTCATTTACTGCAATAGGGAATTCTTTTTCAACCTGGTAGAGATCTGTCTCGTGCAGGGTATCTGTTGCTGCAATCTTTATGGTATAGAGCCCTTCAGAAGGCACTACACAGCTAAAGCTTGCAACCTTTCCATTTTTAGTTACTTTAGGAGTAAGCTTTTTTGTGTAAGATGTTTCTGCTGCTGTCTTATACCAGATTGTAAGAGTATTAACCCCATCATCATCTGTAATTGACCCATAAATTGTTTTATTTGAAGAGCTGTCAAAAAGGTTATGATCTTTATCAATATCACTTTCTGTAAAAGGTCTTTCCGAAGCTCCAGTTCCAAGCTTGTAATAAGCATTAGTAAGCTCAAGCTTTGGAGTATCTGAAGCCTGATCTACATGAACTGTCTGTAAAGCTGTTTCTTCGTTTCCAACCTTATCTACTGCTTTTACCTCGATTGTATAATCACCTGAGCCTGTTTTTGTAAGCTCAGTGGTATCTAATACAAAGTTCCAGGAATTTGAAGCGGCGATTGATCGTTCCTCTTTATTCTCACTGGTCTTTGGAAGCACCTTTTTGCCTGAAGAATTTTTTACAATATAAGTAAGAGAAGCCAGTCCGCTTTCGTTATCTGAGGCAGTTCCTCTTACGGTGATTTTTCCGTTTTTACTGCTGTCTGCAGGGGTAATGCCAGAAATATTTACTGACGGCTTTTTATTGTCCACAAAAAGAGTAAGGGTCTTTAAGCTGTATACATCTGACTTATCCTGAGCCTTGATAGTTATTGTATAAGTAAATTTACTGCCGGCAGACGGAAGCGCAGGAACAAGCTCGCCTGAAGCTGGAGTTACCCTTACCGTAAAAGGATACTGGGAAGGAGTTTCTCCAACTCCAAAATCCAGCGAATCTGCCTTCCAGTCAATTGACGGTGTGGCAGTTGAATCATTGTTATCTTTAATAAGGAAGGTTTCAATTGTAACCTTGTCTTTTTCAATTTCAGTGCTTGAAGTAATTTTTCCGGTAATATCAAAGCTGTCTTTTATACTTTGTCCGCTTACCCAGGAACGATTAAGCCCTTCAGAAAATTCAATAATCGGAGCCGCGCCGTTAGAACTCAGCTTAAACACATACTGACTATCCTCTGGTTCAAAGCTTACGTGATTACGGTCTTCGCCAGTTACAACAATTTCATAATAATCATTATTTTTAAGGCCATGTTCGGTAACATCAAGAGAAATCTGGGTTGAGGCAGAATCTGCCGCAGGGTCAGTCCATTCTCCTGCCGTTATAAGAATTTTTTCTCCATAGGCAGAATCTCTTTCATATAAAGCAGCCGAAGAACTGCTTTTTGTAAGATGATAAAGACTGGCTGCTACAGAGTTAGGCTTGATATAAATATTATCACGTCCAGCCTTTATAGACAGGGTAAGAATGTTTCCTGCAGTATAAGGCTTTGCTCCATTAACCTTGTTTGACGGATTAGCCGGATCTGCTGCAACTCCTTCTATAAAATCTGTTTCATAACCGGCAACACCATAGCCATCTATAGACCAGACCGGACTGTTATTAGGATTTATATTAAATTTTGAAGAATCGCTTTTTGTAATTTCTTTACTTAAAGCCTTATTTCCCTCTTTGCTTAAAATCTGAGTTATTTCAGAAATTTGTGCAGCAGAATAGGAGCTTTTTCCATTCATAATCTGCATAAGCTTAGTTACATCCAGAGAATAGGTATTTCCAAAAAGCTCCGAAACCTCTTCGTTTAAAATATAGTATTCCGAAGTCTGGTTTCCCGTACCGCTTCCCGAATCGCCAGGTTGATTATAAATTTTCGCATTATCTTCAAACTGAATGGCACAGTAGTAGCTTTTGTCCAGGTTATTAGCTGCATTTGCTTCATCAACCTTTCCATAAAGATTCAGATAGGTTTTGCGTAATTTAGTTTTTTCATCATTTAAGGTTGTATTCGAATTGTAATATTTTGCAATTAAAAGCGGATTACTTGAAGAAATTGAAGTTATATCAAAAAGCTCTATTGTTTTTTCTACACCGGTAAAAGCGGCTGATGCAGGATTATATTCTTTACAGAAAAGCGAAACCTTTGCCGTATCATGCTCTTCTGCAAGCTCGCCGGCAATCATAAAGGAACGGCCATATTCAGTAGCAGGATCAGAACCAATTGCAAGCGGCTTACTGGCTATAAAAACAGGGGCTGTATTATCTATAGAAATTGGACTGGTAGCGGCCGCAGAGGATTTTCCCTGGGCATCATAAGCTACGGCGCGAATAATGTAGTTTCCATCCGGAAATTCCCACTGTTTATAACTGTCATATAGGTTTGTTACTTTTGAAGTGTCCTTATTATTGAGAACAAGGCTCCAGGAAGTACCTTTTTTGTCTATTACTGCCTTATAAGGACCATAAGATTTATTGCTTTCTGTGTCGATTACAGTAACTTTTACTGATTTTACGCCCTGGTCGTCTTCACAAGAACCCGCTGCCACGAAAGTATCGCGTACTACTGCATTCTGAGGCGGATATGATATTCCGCTGGTAGGAACGGCAACGTCTACAGCCGCACCTAATCCTATTTCACAGGAAAAAACAAAAAGAGATAAAACAACTAATAAAACCAGTACCTGTTTCTTCATTTCCACCCCCTCCCTATACAAAAAATGTATAAAGAGTGAAATTTTGAAGCTTTTTTTAAATAAACCACTACCCCATTTGAATTTCGGCATTTTCCCCACAAAACTTAATCAGCCAGAAAAAAAGAGCAGCTTAAGGAATTACCCCTTAAGCTGCCCTTAATGCATTAAAAATACTGTTTTATTCTACTATTGACCTACATAGAAGGCGGCACGGTAGTCGAGACCCGGACAGAAGCCTATAGCGGCGGTATAAGAGTTGGTGTCGAAGGCTTTTGCGTTTGTTTCGATGCAGGTACGGACGTTGGTTACTTTTGCATCCATTGCGGCAGTAAGTGTTTCCCAGCCACCAGTAGCATCAATTACACCATCATCATTATAGTCAAAAGTATCGGCAGCACCATCGTTATCTGCATCAAAGTTTGAATCCAGGAAGGCAATCTTCATACCATCGTAAGAGTTTACACGAGACAGATATGAGATATATGGTGTTGTGCCATTCATTGTCATATCAATCCACATACCAGAGTCGTCGAGAACCTGAGATGAGCCAAAAGTATAGGCACTTCCATCGGAAGGATTATTTGTAGATTTAGCATATACAAGCTGTCCCTTTGTATTCTGGAAGGCTATGTGCAGATAACCTGAAGAATCTATCGCACAAGACATATAATCGCTGGCGGTACTGTAGTTTGGATCTGTTGAAGCAAATACTCCCTGAACAGTCCAGTCATTTTGTGTCTTTGGATAAACACTAGAACCTCTTGCAATACGCAGACAACCTGTACCTGCATCCATGTAAAGAATAACTGGATAGCCGCTGTTATTTGTTGTGATTGCAACTGATTCACCTGTACCATTAGAACGTGAAAGCCCATTTTCGTAGTTCACGTTAGGGAATGGTATCCAGGCAGAGCCACCGTTATTTCTATTATCAAAAGGAGCAAAACCATAAGTTGTTCCACCAACACTGATACCAAAACAATTCGTTCTTCCACCTATGGTATATCGTCCACCAGGATTATTATCAAAGTCATCAAGAGTGCCATCAAGTGTAATCCAAGGCAATCCTCTAGCCGAAGTATTTGGTCTTGCATCTGTACCTGTTGCAGCATCATTTATAATATTTGTTTTTATTGCACCAGTTAATCTGTCATAATATGCCGTATAAATATAATTACCAGATCGAGTTACGCGGATATTTCTGAACTGATTAAGCTCATCATCATAGGTATACAATTCTCCACGATAAAATTTTCCTCTCTTTGGACCTGTACTATGATTTTGTGTATCAGTTGCATTTGTACTATACACGTACAAACCACCTGCATCTCCTACCGCAGAATTATCCCAGCTGTTTGTACCTCCTCCCTGATAGTTTGCAGCATATAGAACATTTACTTCATTATTTGGTCCAAGCGCAATAGCAGTTTCTTCTGGTGGATCATAACCCCAGAATAAGGTTGCAACACCATTATTATTATCTGCTGTAGTCTGAATACTATCATCTGCTGCACTATTTTTTACACCAGAATATTTAGATAATTGTACAGCATTATTTCCTGTAAAGCTCTTTGTGTAATACACTTTAGACTCACCATAATTAGTAAATGATGCATACAATGTACCATCCGTTCCTCGAGCCATAGCCGGGAATACAGCATTCTTACTTCCCTTGAATGTATCCTGCTGACTTACACGCCAGATGTGTACATAGCGGTCGTCGGTTAATTCGTTGTGGTCGTAAGCTTTTGCATTTGTTTCGGTGTTGTAAGCTTTATAAGCATTTATATTGTTCAGGGCAGCAACATTATTTACCACTACAGACAAGTAACCACTCTTTGCGTCTGCTGGAACTGTAAAGCTTAAACCTGAACCACTGACTGCCACACTTCCCATTTCAGCAGTTTCAGTTCCTGTTGCAGCTTTGTCAGGGAAAATCTTAATTGTAGTATTATCTGCATTTGCAAGGTTGAAACCAGAAATTAAATTCTCTGTTTCTCCACGCAGCAATGAGACAGCTCCGGAGCGGGCACGGTTTGTATTGAAGCTTGCTTTACGGGATACCGCTGTAATATACGGTACAATATCCATCTTATAGTTACCGGTTAAAGCTCCTGTTACTACAGTTACATTTTCGCCTGTACCAGTCTTGCTTACAGCACCAGATATTGCAGCAGCTCCTGTAACCACAGAAGCATTCTGTGCATATACAACAGAACCAGAAGCTTCTGTTCCACTCCACTTTGGTTTTCCACGGTCTGTCGCAGTAGCAGTTACGGCTACATTTGTTGCAACTACCCCATCTACTAAGGCTGTATCAAGATATAAAATCCAGTGAACAACATGACCAAATTCCTGAGAGGTATACTTAACAAGGGCTGTTGAAAGGTATTCTTTAAGAACTCCATTTACCTCGGTACCAACCTCTTCAGGATTATCAGTTACTTTAGAAGCATCTAAGAGACCTGCCTGAACAAGTTCACCATAGCTTGCCTGCTGTATTGCAGAAGCCCAGCCCTTTGTTGAATCAATTGTACCATCATTCTTAAGAGCCGTTGTAGTCCAGCTTGTGTCAGCAGGAGTGTAGCTTGCAATTGTCAGGTCTGTATCTGCGGCAAAACCACCCGTAGTACCAAGCTTCTTACTCAGCTTAACTATAATATCGCGCAGCAAAGTGTCGTCCCGGGCAATACCTTCAAGCTTGATTCTTCCAGAAACCTTAGGATCTGCATCTAATTCTTCTTTTGAAGAATCATAGCCGTTTGCAAGAATCCAGTCTTTTGCAAGTTCAATATGACCTTCTGCTGAACTCTGCTTAAAGAGGCTGTTGTCGCTTGTGCTGTTCCAGTACAATGGCAGAATCCAGTTATTAGCTGAATTTGCTTCACGCAAAGCAACGTTCATAATTACATTGAGAGTTGCATTATTACTTGTTCCTGCTGTCTTTGTTTTACCAGGAGTTGAATCACCAAAGCTGAATGCAAATTTCTTATAGTTTCCGTCATCAATCTGTTTGGTGTCAGAATTATTTGTTTTACCAATAAAATCTGAAACCGGAAGCTCTATATTGGCTGTCAAAGAGGCAACAGCATCTGTAGTACCGGTTGCAATTTCTACAGGAGAAGAAACAGTATGCTCCGGCGAGCTTTCCCAGTTTTGTTCAGAAATATACTTATAAACCTTGTAGGTATACTTAATCTTACCATTACCGCCAACAAGTTCAGGCATAATTACTGTATTGCCTTTTACGGTTACAGCAGCCTTTGGTGTAGTACCAGTCTGCACCGGCAAGGTAACCTCTGTCATTTCATAGCCGGAATCATCATAGCCAAGAGAATAAATGTCGCTGTATTTAGAGGTAAATTCCGAAGCCTCTACTGTACCGTTTCCGTTTTCATCGGTACCAATCTGCATACCGGCAATACGAGGAGCGTTATTTGAAACTACAAAGTCTAAGGCTGAAGAATCCCATTCTGCATAGTTACCAGCCTTGTCAAAGGCTACCATATGCAGGGTAATAGGTCCGTCAGGAAGATTCTTTGAATTGACAGCTGCATCAAAGTACCAGTCTGTACCCTGCTTTGAGAAAGACTCTGTAAATAAGTCTCCATCATCCTTTGCACGGGCATCGTAATAGCCGTAACCATAACCTGTTGCTGAAATCTTTGCAGAACCGTTTTTGTCACTATGGTCTATTACATTACATACCGCAAAGAGAGCCTCTGTTGTTTCTCCAGACGGAGTATCACCAGGAGCCCCATCAAGAGTAACAATTGTTCCCGCTACATCATCTATCAGATAAATAGAACCATTGATTTTTGCAAGGCCTTTTTTATGAATATTCTTATTTGCCGTTCCTGTATAAGTAAAGGTTTTATTCGAAACTGTTCCTGAAATTGCATACCAGTAAAGTCCGTTTTCTTTCTTCCAGGTTGAAGAGCTTGTCTGGTAATTAATTATCATATTTCCAGAAGCAACATCGTCTGCATCTGTATTCTTATGATAAATCATTACATCAAAGAGGTCGTGGGTTTCAGCTCCAGTTCCTGTACTGTGAGAACTATAGGTTTCGCTATCCAGATCCTTAAGTCCATATTCCAGATCTCTTGTAAAGTAGAAGGCTATTCTTTCTACACCAGACTGCTCAACATCATCAACTTTATCTTCAGAAGCTTTTGCTCCAAAGGTATAGAAGCCGTTTGAATTCTGAACGTTTCTTTCCAGAGTTATTGAAGAATCAGAGCTGTCTGTTGTTAATACAGGAGCCTTATTATCAAACAGAATAGAATATGCCGGTTCTATAGAAGTAGCTCCTGTATCTACAGCTTCTTTAATTACAAAGCTTGCGGTATCGGTTCCAACTCTTCCCGCTGTAGTATTTCCAAGAGGAACACTGAAGGAATAGTTATAAATTGTTTTTTGATTACCACCATCATCGGTAATTATTTTAGAAACGGCTGTGAATTTGTAATTTGTATCTACAGCATCTGTAAAGGAATTTCCACTGGCTGTAATTCTTTGATTTGCGTTATGCTTGATTTCTGCAATTCCCGAGTCATCATCCTTTATGTTTCCAATAAGATACCAGATACCAGAAATTCTTGCGTCAGAGGTATAAGGCTTTCTTGAAGTAATATTACCAGAGGAACCGTACTGTACCAGTTCGAGACTTGACTGTTCAACATATGGCTTTCGAGAGTCAATTCCAACTGACTTCTTTGCAGGAAGACTCATATGAGGAGTTGCATCGGCGTCTGTTGCATATACTGTAATCTTTAAGGTTGCAATATCACCATTTTTATTAAACTCGCCTTCGCTGTTTATAGTCTGACTCCAGCCGGTACCCTTAACTTCTACCATAATACCGTAGTCTGCTGCTGCATTTGCCCCGTTACCAAGATTTGCAGGAGCTGCATTAAGCTCTGTATTTGTGCTTATTTTTCCAATCTTATAGCCCTTAGTCTTAAGGTATGCAAGCTCGTCCTGACTAAAGCCTTCTGTTCCATCCTTATCAATCTGAATCCAGACATATTTTGCAGAATTGTTATCGGTTGCAGTACCTGTCATACGGATGGCACCGCCCAGAATTTCGTCATCTGCCGGATAAGAAATTTCAACAATAGGTCGTTCTCCCTGAGGATCTATATTAAGCTTTTTCTTTTCTATTGTTTCATTTCCACACTTATCTACTGCCTTAATCCAGAAATAAAGCGGAGTTTTAGATTCATAAGGATTTACTGTAGCTGATATGGCCTCTTTAGTTGTAATGCCAAGATAATCTTCTGTAAGATAGCTTCCAAGCTTTGAAGTGTGATCCGGCTCAAACTCTGTTGTAGAACCTGTCTTGTATTTATCATCAAAATAAACATACCATTTGTTTCCGGTATCTTCGCGAACAAGCTCTTCCCACTTTGTTGCAAGAACAGTAGTTCCATCTGTATCTGTCTTAACTGAATCTCCTGGCGTTACCTGAGCATCTGTATATACTGAAGCTTCGTCTGGAGTTCCATCAGCCTTAAGCCGGCAATATCTTGAAACTGCATAGTACATTGTAACATCTTCATATACATCGCCCATAATTGTTGCATCCTGACCAATAAGAGAAGCAGGCTCTGTAATCTCTAATACTGGCACGGTATTATCCAGATTGATTTCCACTGTAGTAGTATTAATCATTGGATCTGGAACAGCATCCTTTACAGCCAGACTGACTGTCTGTTTTGAGTTAAGGGTTCTTCCAACAGTTATTTCCTCTGAGGTCCAGGTATGCTCGGCAGCATTATTATGAACTTCAGAACAGGTAAAGTTATACACTGTTCCGTTGTAGCTTGCTGTAGCAGAATTTACAGACTGGGCAGAAGAAGCCTTAAGTCTTATCTTAATTTTTGTAAACCTAGGTCCACCTACAGTTCCTGCGCTGGAAGCCCAGCTGCTCCACTGAGAGCTTTCTTCATTGTATACACTGTATTCAATATTCTTTACTTCAGGAGCCTTTGTAACAACATTTACCAGAAGATTGTCATTTCTGCTTGTTGTTCCATCTGTAATTTTTGGAGAAGGCGATGCTGACGAAGTAAAGACGGTTCCAGCCTTATCCTTTATTTCAAAATAAATTGTATGCTCACCATCTACATTTGCATCGTCCGTTGCACCCTTAATTTCAATTGAAGAACCATTAAGAGTTGTCCAGCTGGCAGCAGTATCAATCTTATACTTTACATACTGAACTCCATCATCATCTGAAACAGAAAGGTAAAGGGTTTTTGTACTCTTAAGATATGAGGTTCCGCTTGCCTGCAGGGTAAGGTTAGAGAGATTTACCTTTGGTCTGTCGGAATCCTGATTTACAACAACCTCTACTTCATCAGATTCTTTTGTGTTACCTGCAGAATCTTCTACAACTGCGCGCAGCCTGTAGGTTGCATTATCTGTAAGCTTTGTAGTATCAAAGCCGGTAATTGTAAAGCTTTCGCTGCTTATAATTCTGAAGTCAGGCATTAATGTAGTTGTAAGATCTGCCCAGTTATTTGAGACAGAAGTTCCGGCTGCATTTTTTGTCATCTTATACTGAAGCTTTGTTACAGTAAACTTGTTATTTGGTGTAGTACCAATCTTATCGCTTGCAGAACCGGTAAGCTTAATGCTTCCATTTATCTGAGTTCCAGGTGCAGCTTCTGATTCATCGGCATCGGCCGGAGCATCAAGAGTAATCTCTGGCGGTGTAGTATCTACTACAACCTTTGCAGTTTCTATCTTTGTCCAGTTACCGCTTCCGGCAGCATCATAAGCCTTTGCATAAATTGAAGTTGTTCCGGAAGCATCTGCCAGTACACTTGCATCCAGAGAATAAGACCAGCTGCTGCCATTTAAAGTGGCTTTTATTTCCTTTGGCTGATTAGAAGCATCCTTTTCTGTCGGATGGAGAATTACAACCTTGCTTACACCAGCGGCATCGTCTGTAACAGAACCACTGAGCTCTATTGTCTTTCCTGCAGCAGCATTGGTGTACATTGTTTCTGTTGTAGCAGAAGTAATGGTTGGCGCTGTTCGGTCAATATTCAAAGAGAAATTAGGATAGGTTACAGCACTTGAACCTTCACCAATTGTAACTGCATCTATAGCTTTATTTCCAACATTATCTACTGCAACAAGCACAAGATAGTTATTTCCTTCCCTAAAGCCTGTAAGCTTTTCGCGGAAGTTTGTTTTTATGTTCTTGTAATACTTATACTTTGGAGCAGCTGCTGTTCCTGTATTAATTCTGTTTGTATTTGTGTCTCCGGCTGGTAAACCATTAGCCTTTGTATAGAACACACGTTTTTCTTCCTCTTCGCGGAGAGAGAAGCTTCCGTCCGGAGCTGAAAGGACATCAGCCGTTATGTCGGCTAAAGGTCTTCCCAGTGGTTCAACATCAAAAATCTTATAGAAAATCTCTTTTACGCCACTTCCTTCATCATCAAAGCGGCCGCGGATTTCGATTGAGGTTTCATTACCATAAGTTCCATTTGAATATTTTGCACCAACGTCTTCATCAAGGTCAGAATCCCAGGCAGGGGCATTTGTCGGGCTTGCCGTAATTGCATTACCGTCTTCATCCAGACCTTCATCGCGGTTCTGAGCTCCAATACGGAAATACAAATCTTTTGGATTTAACTGATCGCCCTTCATGCTGCCATCAATTTCATGTCCGGCAACTGGTCCTGTTGTATCAAAAGTAATATTCAGAATTTCATATTTTGAGTTACCTGCGGCATCTGTAATGCGGATGGTAGCCCTTGCTCCTTTTTTCCAGGTTTTCATATCAATACCTGTAAACTTCCAGGCATCCAGAGTTCCGGAATTTTCTATTGTAGTAATATCGGCCGGCTTGCTTCCGCTTTCATAATCAGAAGCAAGGGCTGTATTTTCTACGGTGAGGGTTACTGTCTTAATTCCAGAAATTGTATCAGAAGAATTTCCGCTGATAGTAAAGGTTTTATCTGTATTATTTACAAAGTAAATATCTGAAGCAGTTTCATGTTTTACAAAGGAATTACTCAAGGCTACGTTGTTTACCGTAGGAGCAAGCTTATCTTCTTTAATTGTAAAGAGGTTTTCCTGCTTGGCAACTCCTGCCCCGTTTTTACCAATTACGGTAAAGGTTCCTTCCGGAATATCCTTTTTGAATACTGCCTTCCAGAAAGCAGTATCAGCGAAGGTTGTTCCTGCTGCAAGCTGTGCAGTGCAGTCGGCATCAGAATAGAAGGTAAGCGAATTAAGATAGGCTGAATCAATTGATTCTCCAGAAACCGCAAAATTTAAATGCGCAAGGTCTACCTGACTCAAATCTTCGGTATATGAACCGTATACTGTAAGGGTGCTTGAAGCTTCCCGGTTAAGGTAAACCATTCCGGAAATGTTTTCTTTTGCACCGTTGCTGATTGTATATTTAAGGCCTTTAATTTCCGGAGCGCTTGCATCAACCTTAAGGGCTACAAGAGTTGGAGCGGCAGAGGTGTTTCCGTTTACATCTATTGCGGCAAGATAAAGCATATTACTGTCGCTGTTATCGAGGCCGGAAAGCGGGATGCTCCAGCTGTCTGCACCACTTGCAGCCGCCCAGCCCGCATTGGTCCAGCTTTCTTCTGAAGCTGCCTGACTTGCAGGAATTACCGGAGCAGAAGCCGGATTAATTGCATAATAAACAGCCGCTGTTCCAGAAGCATCATCTGCAGTTCCAAGTACCGTAAGGGTATTCATAGACTGCCATTTTGCAGGATCCGGAGAAGTAACACTTATCTGCGGCGGTGTTGTATCGAGACGAAGCTTTCTTGTAATTTTATTTGTTTTTCCAGCTGCGTCCTTTGCAGTAATTTCGTAAGTATAAAGAGCATCAGTTAATGCAGCAGATGGAATGATTGTATATTCCTTGCCAGGCTCTATAGCAGAAAGCGCATTAACCGGATTTGTTCCCTGCTTAATTGTATAACCGCTTCCAAAACTTAAAGTGGTAGTATCCTTTTTAAACACAATTTCTACAGGGCTTGTTGAATCAAGAGCATTCGATTCTGTAACAATAAAGGTAAAGCTATAGGCAGCAGATTTTTTCTGTTCCGTTGAAACAGAAAGCTCTGTTCCGTCTACCTTTGCAGTAATTTCAGGGTTTTCCTGGTCAACATAGAAGGTTTTTGTTATCGGTGTTGACGTGTTGCCAGCTTTATCTGCCGCATAAATCGAAACTGAGTGTGCACCTTCATACAAAACATCACTATCTGTAACGGTTGTTCCCGTACCAAGAGGCTTTGTAAGCTTCCACTGAAGGTTATCTTCCGCTGCAACAGAGGTGTACTCTGAGGCTGAATCAAATTTATAGTAAATAAATTGTGTTCCTGTTCCATCTTCATCTGTTGAAGTTGCCTTAAAGGTATAGGAATTTCCTGCTAAGGAATTTTCACCCGAAATATCAATGTTAATACTTGGGGCTTCAAGAGTTAATACCGGAGGTGTATTATCTACAACAAGAGTATAGAGACCGGATTCTGCTGTCTTACCGGCAGCATCTGTTACAACAACCTTATACTGATAGGTTCCGGTGGCTGCCTTTGTATCTCCCGCACTTGCTGCGGCAAAGCTTGTTGCATTGGCTGCACGAGGAAGATTATTAAAGGTCCAGGTATCACCCGAGCGGCTTAAGCCCGAAGTTATTTCTATTTCCTGATTTGTTCCGTTTGAATTGCCGCCAATCTTTGTCTGAATAAGCTTTACAGACGAAACGCTGTTTGAATCATAAGCCCTGCCCTTAAGGCTGAACTTATAACCATATTCAAACTTAGTTGTGGTAAGAGTATGACTTGTTGAACCATCCTTTTCAATAAATTCTGTTATTGAAGCTTCCGGATCAGAAACATCATATTCAAAAGTAATTGCTTCTGCTTCTTTAACATTTCCAACGTTATCTATTGCACGGGCATATAATGTGTTTTCTCCTTCAGAAAGGCCGAGCTCAGAGAAACGTGCAACATAGGTCCAGGTAGAGCTTCCCGAAGAAGCTGTATAAGGAGTAGCAAAATTACTGTCAAAAGCAAGCTCTACTTTATCTATGCCCGACCTTGAATCACTTACACTTCCCTGGAAGGTATAGGAGCTGTTGTTGCTGCCTATTGTAGTATTTGCCGGAATAGCAGTAATTGTAAAGGTTTCCGGCGCATCATTATCAAGCTTATAGGGAACATTTACTTCTTTCTTCTGGCCAAAGCTGTCGTAAATTCTATAAACTAAATTTCCACTGCCACTTGGAGTTAAAGTTGAAGTATCTGTTAGAATAGTATAGGTATCTGTAACATAAGGAGAATCGTTAGAATTTGCCGGAGTTGTTACAGTTTTTTCAGTTTCATTGCCGTTTGCCTCAACAAAGAAGGCTTTATATGGCCCGGTTCCATCTGTAATTGTAAGTTTAACTGAAAGACCTCTTTTCGGATTAATTACCTTAGAAACAGGACTGCTGGTTACATATTCTGGAGTAACCGTCTGCAAAACTGCAGGAGAATTACCCTTACACTGTACATAGAAAACATAGCTGTCATTTCTTGAAGTAGGCAGGGCTTGTGAAGTACCTGCATACTTGTCTTTCAAAATAAGCTCAATTTTATAAGAAGCTATTTTATCAGGGAAGTCATAAGTTAAGATTGGAGTAGTTGGATTTCCAGAAATTGAACAATACTCTGTAACAACTTCTCCAGGAACAAAGGATGAACCATCTGCCGATTGATTTTCTGTTCTCTTAATTATGAGTCCGGAATTTGTTGTTGAAGAATTAAAGAAACCGTCATCATCTGTAATTTTAAAGGTAACAGTAGCGCCCTTTGCAATAATATTTGTATCGTCCGAAGAATCGCTTGAAGCAATTGCCGCCCTCAAATCAGCATATGAGGAAAGACCTGTGTCCAGCGTTGTTCCTACAGCAACCACCTTAGGAATATCTGAGCTCTGATCTACTGTATAAACATAAGGAAATTCTGATTTATTACCTACTGCGTCATAAGCTGTAAGAATAAGGCGCATATACTTTACTGCAGAAGGATTATTAGCGTCATACGCAATAACCTTTGTAGTGTCTATTACAATAACCTTATCATCGGTAAAATCTTCAGGGCTGGCAATTGCACCAGCTTCTACATCGGTCCACGGGCCATCAGGACTGTCGCTGCTTAGAACCTTCCAGCTCGCATTTGTTGTATCCAGGCCGGAATAGGCATCTGAAAGTAAACCGCTTACCAAAACCTTTCCATTTAATACACCAAGGGTATTGTTACCGGCAGGTGCTGCAATTTTTGGTGTAATTGAATAATTTCTGATTATTGGTCCATCTACGTCATAGCGCACAGTTACTGTAGAAACAGACTTTTTATCTTTAAATGCTTCGAGCCTTATTGAATACTGCTTAGAAACAGACTGATTAAATTCACTGGCCGGAATCATATATTCAAATTCATTTTCTGCTCCCGGAACAGCAGTTTTATACATTGCGTGAGTGCTGGTATTACCGTTGTCTGTTGCAATTGCTGTCGGATTAATTGTGTAATCCTTAAAAAGGCTTAATTCTGCCAGACCAGATTCAACAAAAACAGTACCCTTAATATATAATGGTTTATTCTTTCCTATATAAACCAGATTTTCAGAACTCCAGTTAACTCCGTCAGTACTAGTCTGAAGAGTACCTAAATCTGGAGCGGCTTCGTTTGAAACAAAATTAAAGCCATAGCCTTTTCCGTTTGTTCCAACCTTATTGCCCCTGACGTCAGAACCTTCTACCTTGAAAATAAAGGTTTTTTCTGCAGCATTAAGATTTAAAGCAATTGCCGAATTTTTAGCCGCAAGTCCCTGAGTTAAGGCAACAACGAATTTATAGGAAGAACCGGATTTTGCTCCTGTTCCGGTACTTGCAAGATAAATTCTGTTTGCAGGTATATCTTCAACCGTAGGCTCTCCATAAATATCACAAGGCAGAACATATGGACGCAGTGAACCCATATTGAGGGTAATTCCATCAAGCCCCGGAGAAACTTCTATAACAACCTCTGAGCCGTTAGAAATATCATTTTCACCGGCATCAAAATCGTGTCCGTCCTTATTCAAAGGTGTTTTACCGCTGACTACAAATTTAGGACTGTTGTCTGGATTCAGGCTGAAATTGCTGACAGACATTTCATTCTGTTTAAGAATTTTCTTAACATCAGTAACATCAGCTGCAGAACGGCTTGAATTAGCCAGGAGCCAGGTTCCGCTAAGCATTTTTGCTACTTCGGTTACTGTATGATTTTCAAGGATTCCTGTATAAATATCATCATATAAGTAATAAGAAGAGCTGGCATTTCCTTTATCATCATCTGCCGTTTCCTGACCTTCGAAAGGATAGCGTTTTGCATTATCGTAAGCGGTAATTTTACAATAACGGGTAACTTCAGATTTTTTTACTGTGCTACCATAAATTACTGCATAGTCGTTATTTACACCCTCTTCAAAAACGGCTACATCAAGCTCAATTGTAGGTGCAACATTTGCTTTCTTTATTGATTTAAGCAGCTTTGTACAGGCTGCATCTTCGTAAATGTCTATTACAATATTATCAATTGAATTTTCATCAGCTCCCATACCATTTAGGGAAAAGGTCTGACCATAGGCATCCGGAGTTTCAGAAATTTTTGTCGCAGGACGCTGTAAAATAAGAAGCGGTGCAGTATTATCTATAGTAAAGGTTGTGCTTTGTCTTGTAGTTCTATCAGAAGAGTCCTTTATTGTTACAACAGCCTGATAGGTTCCGTCTATAATGTCTTTTTCTTTTACAGGAATTTCAACAAACCAGTTTCCTGTTCCCCGCTTTTTTGAATCTTCAGTTATTTTTCCAGAAAAAGAGTGAGAACTTCCTTTACCATCGGTTCTTGAAAGCTTTACAGAAACATTTTTTACCTTTCCGTCATCAGACCAGATACCCGAAATGGTAAAATTATCACGAATTATAGCATCTACCGGAGGATTAACAATATCAAGAGAAGGTGGATCTGTATCTACAGATGCTCCAAGACCTATTTCACATGAAATAACAAAAAGAGAAAATATCGAAAGTAACGTTAAAGCTATCTTCTTCATATCATAACCTCAAAAAATAAGTTTTTTATGGTTGATACTTTTTTAAAAGAAAACTCTCTTACGTTTTCGGTAATATTTTCTTTTTAAATTTTATATAATTTTAATTTCGCAAAAAAAAGGCAGCTTAAGATGTTAAAATCTTAAGCTACCCCTCGCACAATAAAATATACTATCAATTAATCGAATTGGCAATTTTTTTTCTGCTTATAATAGAAATTTATTATTCTAATTGAGAGTTTTATACCATTTTTTACAATAAAAAAGGCTATTTTTGAATAATTCCCCGCATTTCTTCTATACAATGATAGCCTTTTCGCTTCATGAAAGCGGCAAGGCCATCAATAATTTCTACCATTGCGTTTGGATTTGCAAAGGTTGCGGTTCCAACCTGAAGAGCGCTGGCACCAGCCATAATGAATTCAACTGCATCTTCCCAGGTGGCAATTCCACCGATTGCAATTACCGGAACGCGCTTTTCTGCAGGCAGCTTATTGATTGCTTCTACAACCTCGTAAACAAGACGAACAGCCATAGGACGTACTGCAGGGCCTCCAAAGCCAGCCTTTAATTTATCGAAAACCGGCACTCCCCTCTCAATATCAATTGCGATTCCCTGGAAACTGTTACAAAGGCTGATTGCATCTGCTCCGGCTTCAATACAGGCAAAAGCTACCGGTACGAGTTCCTGAGACTGAGGTGTAAGCTTTACGATGAGAGGCTTGGTGGTTACGGCCCGTACAGCGCGAA